>Ga0154562_143_pt2 | contig 87380 bp, 70 predicted proteins | sample RifGroF2_FD_105705 | JGI IMG/M metagenome (GOLD analysis project Ga0154562, IMG submission 105705) | Lentisphaerae bacterium GWF2_57_35 | reverse complement strand
GAACCCCGACACCGACTCCGACGGGCTGCCCGACGGCTGGGAGCAGCAGCAGGGGCTCAACCTCTTCTCGGACCCGGGCACGAACCTGGGGTTGAAGGTCTGGTGGAAGATGGACGAGGCCGCCGGCCAGGTTCTGTCCAACGCCGTTTCCGCCGCTTATCCGGCCTGGGTCTACGGCTATAGCGCCCGCGTCTCCGGGCGGGTCGGCTCGGCGCTTTCTTTCGACGGCCAGAGCGTCTATGCCGCAGCCACCCAGAGCCTGGCGGCGGTCACCGGGGCGCCGTTCTCCGTCATGGCCTGGGTCTGGTACGAGGGGTCCAACTCCATGGATTATCCCGCCGTGCTCTCCGACAGCTCCTGGGCCGGCGGCGACTTCTGGCCGGGCTATCAGCTGCGCTTCCAGAAGGCCTGGGACAAGATGGTTTTCCGCGCCGGCGCCGCCACCAGCACCACCTACGGCGCCCAGATCGTCGGCTGGGCCGCCCGCACGGGCGAGTGGGTGCACCTCTGCGGAACCCATGACGGCTCGAAAACCCGCCTTTATCTCAACGGCCGGCTGGCCCAGGAACGAACGGAGCGCTTCGAGCCCCGCCGGCAGCCTTTCCTGCTGCTCGGCCGCGATCACGCCAACGCCGAGAGCAGCTATTGGAAAGGCCGGCTTGACGAAGTGCGCATTTACTCCCAGGCGCTCTCCTCCAACCAGCTCGCCCAGGTCTGCGAGGCGCTCGACGATCCCGATGCCGACGCGCTGCGCAACGAAGAGGAATGGCAGGCCCTGACCGATGCGCACCAAGCCGACTCCGACGCCGACGGCCTCTCCGACGGCCAGGAAGTCCATCTCACCCGCACCGATCCGCTCAACCCCGACTCCGACGCCGATGGCCTGCCCGATCTCTGGGAAGTCAACTCCGGCACCGAGGCGCTGAGCGACGATGCGCTCCAGGACCCCGACAACGACGGACTCGACAACCGCGGCGAATACCAAGCCGGCGCCGATCCGCTCAACCCCGACTCCGACGCCGACGGCTTGCTCGACGGCCCGGAGTTGCAGCACAACGCCTCGCCCCTCAACCCCGACTCCGACGCCGACGGCCTTTCCGATTACCAGGAAGTGCAAGCCCATTTGACCGATCCGACCCGCTCCGACACCGACGCCGACGGGCTTTCCGATCTCCAGGAAGTGCAAGCCGGCACCAATCCCCTCCAAGCCGATGCCCTCGAAGACCCCGATCACGACGGGCTCGACAACGCCGCCGAAGTCGCCTGGCGCACCCAGCCCTTCCAGTCCGACACCGACTCCGACGGGTTGCTCGACGGTCAGGAAACGGCCTTGGGCTCCGACCCCTTGAACCCCGACACCGACTCCGACGGGTTGCCCGACGGCTGGGAGCAGCAAAACGGATTGAATCCGAAATCCGGAATTGCCCATGATCAAAGACTTCTTGCTTGGTGGAAATTTGACGAGGGTCAGGGAACCAAGATAAACAATTCTATTTCTAGTAATTATTCAGGATACGCGATGAATATTACATCCGCGAACTGGATAACCGGAGTCGTAGGGCAGGCCTTATCATTTGAGAGTTCAAATAGTTATGTTGTTGTGCCTCAAGTTCCACCCATTATAACACAAGGCAATTTTACCGTCAGTGCATGGATTTACTTCGATCCTTTAACTCCGGCCAGCTTTCATACGCTTTTGTCCGATTGTAGATGGAGTGGAGATCTTCGTTGGCCCGGATATGTATTACGTTACGAACCAGGATACGACAGCTTCAGCTTTCGAGCCGGATCGGAACAAACATCCTCGTACGGAGCCAATCAGAAGCAGTGGACTGAGCGATATGCAAAGCAATGGGTTCATCTGGCTGCGGTCTATGACAGTGGAGTAGTTAAGCTATATGTTAACGGCATTCTAGCACAAGAAAACCCATCCGAGTTTAGGCCGGAGTCAAATCCTGAATTACTCATCGGCTGTGGACATGTTAATGGATCGGAATCTTTGTGGCACGGAGCCCTTGACGATATTCGGATTTATGAAAGCGCCTTATCGGTTCAAGATATCACTGACCTATTCGATGCTATTGGCGATATCGATGGAGATGGAATCAACAATCTTTCCGAATACGAGAATAGTTCCAATCCTGCTGAACCCTATGCATCCAATTCGGAAGGCGCAATAGACTTGCAGTTCATCCCCGCCAATTGGACCACCAATGATTCCGTCCAATATCTTGCGTTCTTCAACGATCCCAATTTTGGAGCAGAAATTCACTTGAGAATGCTTGGTGATGATATGGAGTTTGCTGTATACGACTCTTTCGGACAACGGCATGCCATTCTTGCAGAGAGCTTGTTAAGCAATGGATTGCTGCGAGAGGATATGACCAATCGTGTGGTAGCTGCATGGCGCAACTTTAATACAAAGGCTACAAATGCTGAACTGGCCCTATTCATCAATGGACTGGACTGGCAACGCACCTGCAACATCGTTGCCACCCCTCGGCTGACCAGCTACGATTGGATGAACAATCGCGGCTATCAAAACGCGGCCTTCACCCGCATCGACTTCGCTCCACCTTTGAACAATGCAAAATGGAACTGGTGGTCTTATGGCAACGGGGCCTATCCTGCCCGAGTGTCCTGTGCCAGCGGCAGTCTTCAAACATCGGCCTATGGAATACCTAATTCTTTGCCTTATACCAGCTTCCAATCCAAGCCTCTTCAACCGCAGCAACAAATTTTGCGGCCGCGCACGATGGTTCAAGCCATCACACAAACGTGCGCTCACGATCAACTTCAGTCCAAGAATGACGCTGACATAATGATCCGGCAATACGCACAGATCGCCGATGCCGCCGAAATATCGTATACGTGGATTTCCGGAGGTCTAGGGTATTGGCATCTCAAAGAATCCAATATTCAAACAATTATTGATGCAGGACAAGAACAAGGATTTGATCTTGCGATCTCTTCTTCAGGACAATTTGAAGAAAAGATCTGTTACAAAATGGGTGTGACGGAATCACAACAAGCACAGACACTCCATGTCGACCCCACCAATGGTCTGGTAACACTTGATTCCGTTTATGAATCTGGCATTCCCATGTGCGATATGGCTAACCGTACAGCAAGGTCCTTTTATTTAAATGCCTGGAGCCAAGAACTCAGAAGATACACAAACTATAACCATTTCTTCTTCAATGAATCCGCTTTATTGAATTATACTCGTAATTATTACCAATCGCCAACCTACAGCACCAGTGCATTATCGTGGTTTCAAGAATATGTACAAACTTACTATCCTGATCCTAAATATTCGAACATCAAATTCCCGCTCAGCCTAATCGATGTCCGTAATGTAACTAACGTAGACCGCTTTACAAATGGATTGCTGCACTTGGATTCCAGCCTGACTAATATCGTCAGTTTCTGTACGGATCCCGATATCTGGGCCAAGTGGTGGGAGTGGCGACAGGTTGTATTCAACGAGCTTATCCATGATCAGTGTGACATTCTCTTCACACTCAATACTAATAATCCATCATGGAAAGGCAGCATTTTCCTTGTATCGCCGCTTGCTGCTTGGACCTATTTGAGCGGGGTCAATTTAGCTTCAATAGATAGCATCAGCAACATCAACTACATCGTGATGGAAAACCATCGAGTATGCTCATACGGCACACAACCCGCGGATCTTGAACGCGAAGTCCAACTGCAATTATCTGCAACTAAAGCTTCACTTTTGCGCCAAACCTCATTTGGAAGTTATGCCATGCTGCACACTTATCCTTGGCCTAAAGTGACTGATGGGATTACCAATTTCACTTACAATATTAGCTGGATGACTCAAGATTTGGCTTATGCCATATCGCCGGAGTTGAATTCACAGTTTGTTGTGGTTTATAGCGATGCCTTGTTAGTCAACATTCCTCGAACGAGTAGCTATCAAAATGCTTGCTATGTGCCGCAAGCCGCACAGGCATGGAATGCAGCCCGGTTCCACAACGCATGGAGGCCTGTTATGGGGCTTTCCCCCAATGAAGGAGAAGTTTTCACGGCAACGGATGTTCCTTTGACATGGAATTCTACTGAACGGGCCGTCGCTTACAATCTCGACTTGAGCACGGACAGCTCGTTTCAAAGCAACGTGACGTCGTACGCTATTCTTACGACAAACTTCCTCTACTCACGGACAGGACCACTCCCTCTTAATACCCCTGTTTATTGGCGAGTACGAGGTAGCTACCAGACGTTCGACATCAATACCAACAACATTATCGTGAGCACGAATGTGTTTGTCGGGAAATGGAGTGTCGCTCAACAGGGATTTATGCTTCGCGAAGCGCAGTAATGTCTTGGGCCGTTAGTCTGCTGCTTCTTCAACTCCAACCAGCCATTGCGCCAAGCGTGCCTTGGAACCAAGAAAAAGAATGAGCAGCAAGGGAATGATCGGCGTCACATAACGCTGATGAGGATAGATCAACGCATGAAACCAGACAAAATACAATATCGTCAAAGTCAAAACGATATGCCCAGCACCTTTTGTTCGGGAGGAAGGAGAAATCAAAGCCCAAATGAACAACAGAACCAGAGGTAAATGAATGACCGCTGCCAATACGGTAGTTCCGCCATGGAAGGAAAGGAACCATAGCGCGATCGTGTTGCGTGCAAACATTAGGGTATAATGCCATGGCCGAGCCCATATGGTGTCGCGCCAGAATTGTTGGCAGCATTTTTCCTGCTTCAGTTCCCATGCGATCGGATTGTCCTCATCCGCTGGTTCTCGAGACAACGCATTCAACACTTCACGACGTAAGGCATGGCCTGCCTCATCTAAATCAAGTCCGCGACGAGTATCGTTAAAATAATGATCCGCGACATACAACCCATGAATCGCCGCATCAGAACTCAGGCTGGTCAAAGGAATGAAGCGGTTTGATCGAAGATAATTACGTGCCATCCAAGGGAGCATCACGGTTCCAGCAATCAAACCCACGACCAGCAACACTTGATAGAAACGGCGATTGCGAAAGGGACTCACAACAAGCGACATAAACGCAAACCAGAACAGATATAGAACCATGGTTCCCCGTGTCAGGAGAGATAATCCAAGGAAGATACCCGCTCCAACCGTACTAAGTACTCGCGGATAGGTGATAAGAGCCCGTGTAAAACAAGTCAAGAAGGCTAGCACTAGAAAAGTAAAAACCGTTTCTGTAAAAGGTCGGGCTGCATACAAAATCCAATTTGGATAAAAAGCACAGAATAGCGATGTGATGATTCCGGCACGCATACTACACAGCCGGTAGGCCAACTGAAAAGTGAGCCATACACTCCCCGCGGAAACAACAGATTGGACAACCTGGGTCCAAAACACAAAATATTCACCCGACCATCGCATGATCCCCGCTAGGAATAAAGGATATACGGGAAGCCTTTGAGCGGTTGGAATGCCGGGGCTAAATCCATAGACTCCAAAGGAAACGAGGTTGGAGGCGATCGTGTCATAACCATCGTTCAAGCTCCACCGCCAAGTCGTATGTACTTGAGTGCTAAGCCAACCAAACACAACCATGCAGAATAACAACCTGAACAGAAAAGCCAGGACAAAGACAAACACCCCCCATCGTCGGGGGGTGTACGTCAGCCAAAAAAACATTCGTCTGATAAGAAGAATCAGCACGCGATCAGTCCACAATTTTATATTGTCCGACGCGTTGATCAAGTTCCCGCCATACCTCTCCGGCTGACAATCCCTGCATCAACTTTTGCGAGATAAATCGCCCCATATCCAAACAATGGTCCACATTATTGTAGTTATACATGCCAACACGACCGGTCAGCAGCAAATTAGTGGTTTTTTGAAGCGCTTGGCTTATTGAGCACATTTTATCTGTATACTGAAGATCGTAGCGAGGATAAAAGCTTTCGCGCCGCTCAACCAATGTGTCCATGACATCTGTTGATTGAATGAATCCTGCGTTAACCAAGCCTTCTATACAATGCCGTGCCAAATCAGCTTCTGACGCTTGCCATTGCCAACTATCAGCATCACAGGTGAAATCACAGCAAAGCACGGTCTGATCAATTGGGCCTAAATCAGGGTTCATCTGTTTTTGCTCAAAAATTCGGCTAAAAATGAACTTGCGCTCCGGAAAAAATATCCATTGATCTTCAAGCACTTTCGGTTGCCGAATAAACACATACACCATGACCAGATGCCTATACTCCAAGGCGTGGACTACTTTTGTAAGTTCAGGATCAGTTTCCCCTATAACCAATCGGCAAATTTCTGGCACGGGGATAGAGGAAATCAGTAGATCGCATGGCAATATGTGTTCTGCACCACCGTCATTTACCATCACATGGGCAGCCCTATCAACTTCATGCAAAATGGAAGTCGGAGATGTATTTAGCAAAACCTTTCCGCCAGATTGTTCAATCCCTTTTTTTAAGGATTCACCCAGTGCCCCAAACCCATCCCGCGGATAATAAAAAAACTCGGCATTTGTTTCCTGAGTCTCTTTTTTAAGGCCCAGCAGCTTTAGAATAATTTCCCAGCCGCCCGAAGCCGGGACCCGTGTCCGCGCCATTTCCGGATGCAACTCATCCGGCCGACCCCATACCTTATCCGCTAAAGGTTCAAAAACTAGCCGATACGCAGTTGAACCGAATCGTCGCGTTATATATTCAGCGTAAGATCGAGCTGCTGACCGAGGAAACAGACCCCGTAAAATCTCAACACCGTAATCTGCGCCTAATTTGGCAAACAATCCCAAGCCCATCGCCTGCGCAAAGTTGCCTAACCTCAACGGATAGTCCAACAACTGGCCACGCAAAAAGATCCGATTCTTTTTTGCGACGCGCAGAAGTCGATCACCCATAAGGGACTGAACTTCGTCGAGAATTCCTGGTATCACCGAATACAGCTTATGCGCGCCATAATCCAATGTGAATCCCTGATGCTGGAATGAACCACATAACCCGCCAACACAAGAGGCCTTCTCTATTAACGTCACATCATATCGGCCCAATCGCGCCAAAAAATAAGCGGCCGCCAAACCACCGATTCCTCCACCCAGAACAACCACTCGCTTCTTTATCTCGTTCTGGATCATGATTGAACCTCGGCTCTCTTTTTCGCTGTTACCATAACCTGTCCCATCCAGTATGGAATATTGGCATGCTCCAACTTGAGCCCCATAACCATCCGTTCTCCCAGTCGTGCCAGGCCGCCCACATAGTGCTGCATCCGAAACAGGATATATCCCAGTTCTAAGCTTTGCCAATAGTTCTCAATATTATCCACACAAAACCCACTCTTGTTCAAAAGAGCTTGCATAGTAGCGCGTGTAAAATAATAGAGATGGACGGACAACAGAAAAACCCAATTGCGACCCATCAAACGAGCTACAGACGAGTGAATGTCGGGATAATTGACAACTAAGAGTCCACCCGGCTTCAATATACGATGGCAATCAGCCAACACGGCTTGGGGATCAGGAGTGTGTTCTAAAACATCCCAAAGGGTTACTACATCAAAGCTGTCTGCCGGAAGCCGCATATCAGATAGAATGCCTGGAACTACGGTTATTCCGTAACGTCGGCTTGCCCAATCTGCCATCCAACGGTTGGGTTCGCATCCCATCACATCCCAGCCCCGCTGCTTTGCCATTCCTAAAAAGGCCCCGCTAGCGGTTCCAACATCCAAAATCCGTCCTTTGGCAGAGACTATTTTTTCGATTTTCTTCAAAGCTTTTACAAATGTGCGTTCTCTGGCCGCCACCTGAGAAACAAAGGTCTCGTCTTTGCCCTCACTATAGCCTTCCAACACAATGCCCGGAGGAAGTCGAGGATTGAGATATTGTAACCCACACTTGCTGCAGCGCACCAACCGATCAATTAATATCTCGTCGCCTGAAGATCGAAAGGTTTCTGCAAGGTTATCAGGGCGCGCCAGTTCATATCGAGGAGGATAGACGATCTCATATTCAGCCGCGCCGCACAGATTGCATTGCACTAGCTCTAACATGCTTTCATAGCGGCTAGTTACATCTCTAATATTCATATTTTCTTTCGTCGTATTGTTTCGCTGAGCGCTCGGAAATGAGAATTAACCGCATCCAAGAAAAGCCCCATACCAAACGCGAGAAACCCAAGTGGGGCAAAAAGAAGAATCAAGCCGGTCAGCAAGGCCGTCGAAATATGTAGCCATTCGGCATAAACTAACAATCGTAATAGCCCGGCCCCTGCCACGAAAGAATAACAGAACAATCCAATCAGGCCAAACAAACGCATGGGATAAAGATCTCGAAGCAACACAAGCGCCGCCCTTAAAATACGGTATCCATCATGAAAAGTTCGGAGCTTCGATTCACTCCCTGCGGGTCTGGCTCGATACGATACAGGCATCTCGGTAATGACCATGTCCTCGGCCAGAGCACGCACGGTAAGTTCTGTTTCGGTCTCAAAGCCTGGACTCAGCAAGCATATCGTTTCCACCAGCCGTCGGTTTAACACCCTGTAGCCAGAAAGAATATCTCGACAAGCAACGCCAAACAGCTTGTTGATCAAGGTAACAATCATGTGGTTGCCTACGAGATGCAATTGATTCAAGGCCTCGGTACTGGCGCGATCCAATCGATTACCGACAACCATGTCAACCTCACCTTGCAGTACCGGAACAACCAATTGTGCAGCATCTTCCGCATAGTAGGTATCATCACCATCCACAATGACTAACGCGTCCGCGGTGATGCTGTCCAGAATTGCACGCATCACGCGGCCTTTGCCGCGCCGATGCACATAATGAACTTTTGCTCCTGCTTGAGCCGCAAGCTCCGCACTTCCGTCAATCGATTGATTGTCAAATACATGAACCTCCGCCTGGGGCAATGCCACTTGAAAGTCCCGGACGACTTTTGCAATAGTCGAAGCTTCATTGTGGCAGGGAATTGCCACCACAACCATATGCTGGCGATCCTTGTGAAGGACTCTATCTGCTGTTATGGAATTCAAACAACGTATCCTTTATGAAAACAACCGGGGGGAATTTATCTTCTAGCCGCTCGATTGTCGAGCCTCTTAAAGACCATCGCGCGATATGGCACCATCTCCATCTTGGTATGGAAACACTTCCGTAAAAAGCGGAAGGGTTGCTGAAACAATTTTTTGGGATGCCATCGAAGCTTCCATATTAAGAACAACAGGTAAAGCCGAACCCGGAAGCGATTAAGCTTCTGATAATCCTTGCGCCACGAAGGCGTGAAATTCAATTCAGATAATGAACCATAGCCGGAAAACTCACTGAATATGGCTGATCCGGGGACCGGCGTAATGATAAATAAAGCAATTTCGTCAACACCTTCTCGGGTCATCTCACGAACCATTTTTAAAGTCTGTTCGCGATCGCCATTTTCTTCTCCAGGAAATCCCAATACAAAGCATGCCTGAGAGCTGATACCGAGCTTGTTCATTCGTCGAACAGCGCGTACGGCATGTTCAAAATCAAAGAATTTCCCCATCAAGCGCAGAACTCGCGAAGATCCGCTTTCCGGGGAAATCGAGATATAGCGACAGCCTGCGGCCGCCATGAGATCAAGCGTGTCCAGATTCTTTATTGTCTCAATCTTCGTCCCTGCCGCAATTTTCCAAGCAACCTTTAACTGACGCTGAATAATTAAGTGACATAACTCACGTATTCGCGCTTCAGATACGGTTGGGTTGAGATCCTCGATATGAAATTCATAAACACCGTACGTCTTGGCTGCGCGCTCCATCTCCAACACAATATTTTGAGCTGATCGAGGACGCCAGCGCTGGTGATTTGTTTGTGGCGCCACGCAAAAACGACAGGTATACGGACACCCTCGTGATGTGAGAAGAGGCAGGTATCGACGGGCAGACAATGGTCCATGAGAAAAACATAAATTCCAATAATTCTCGATGGGAAATAGATCCCAGGCCGGATAAGGCAATAAATCTAAGTCGCCTACATAACCGGTCGCAACATTCTTCTTGTTCGGCAGACAAAGACCATCCAGGTGAATTTCTGATACTCGCCCCCATTCGCCAGACAAGCATAATTGTGCAAGCTCCACAGCGCGGAGTTCAGACTCCCCTGTCAAACAGGCATCCGCTCCTGCGGCAAAAAAAGCATCAGCTACATCACTCAAGGAATAAGCGGTAACTGCTTGAGTATTTTCTAAAACAATTACCGGTATTTTTGGATAGGCCAACTTGATGGTCGAAACCAAATTAAGCGTCGCAATATGACTGGTAAGATTAATTCCATAAATCCAAACGGCGACCGTGTTCTGTGGTAGACGGGCAATCACTTCTTCAGATTTCAACCCCAGAATAAGAAAGGAAGCCTTTCGCTCTGTTTGATACGGATTTTCAGCAAAGGCATCAATAACCTTGAGGGGTAGGCCCTTTTCCCGTAATACAGCCGCAGTATACGCCAATCCAATAGGCATATACACAATGCCCGTGGTAAATGGATCATTGCGTTGAACGACCAAGTTTGGATTAACCAATACAATCATGGGACCCCTGTGAGGATTATTCCTTTACAGTTTATTTGTTTTCTTGCAAACGGGAGGATATTATTAACCAGATGATATCGGCTAAAGCAAGGCACATCATGAGAGGCACAATAGGTTTTTTACTCTTAATAGCAGGTGTCATTGAGGCCTGGGCAGGCGGAGGCCCCCAAAATGTCTTACTCATTGTTAATGATCAGAGCGCTAATTCACTTGAACTTGGACATTACTACGCTTCACGACACGGAGTTCCTCAACATAATATCTGCCATGTTTCGCTCGATCCAGCACTCTACGCCACAACTAATACATTCTTTCAAACCGCGGTCGTCCATCAAGTACGTAACCATATTGAAGCGTTTAAGCTATCCAATCAGATTGATTACTTGGTCCTCAGCATGGACCTTCCCAGTCGTATCAACGAAGTCGAAAGCTCAACGGCTCAACTGTTTTATGGGTGTAGATATGCAGCATCGTATTTCATATCAGGCTGTAATCTGCCAAGCAATACTCGAAATTATTACTACAAAGCTGAAAGAGGCTTTCACCATTCATCCTCTTTTAATGGCACTAATTACTACTTGAGCTTCAGTTTGACGGTCCCCGATGTACAATCTGGTAAAAACTTGATTGATCGGGCATTAAACGCATATCGCACCGCCCCAACTGGAACCATGTATCTAGTCAAGAACTTCCAAGATGGGAATCGCAACATTCGATATCAATTATATGAAAACATGGATTTTTCAACACACTTCTTTCCAAACTTTCCCGGTCATCCTTTATGGATAACCTGGGGCATGCAATTTCGTCCGGATGTGATGGGCTACATGGAAGGATCTGAACGATTTAACACCAATAATACGTTCTTAGCGGGCGCTCTGGGTGATCATTTAACCTCATATGGCGGCTATCTTCCAGCCCCTCCTCCCAGCAGTAGCAATCAGGCCACTGTTTGGGATTGGATACGAGCAGGCGTTGCCGCATCGTACGGAACAGTGAATGAACCGTGTGCATATCTTGAAAAATACCCAGATCCCTTGTTGTTCTTTTGGTACGGAAGAGGCTTTAATTGTGCGGAGAGCTATTGGATGTCCGTAGCAAATCCCTATCAGGGACTATTCGTGGGCGACCCGTTAACCGCGCCGTATGCGGCACCCCCCGTTGTTTCATTGTCAGCCCCTACATCTTCGCCTGTCTCCGGAGTCTTCACCATTCAAGTTTATGCGGTTACAAATTTTTTGGGTACGCGCCCACGCGTAGCGGATATTTATCTGGACGGACGATTCCATACAACTCTTACCAACATGCTTCCTTCACCCGGGTTGAATATGTGGGTTGAGATCAATAATGCGACCGCAACTTATACTACGGTCAGCGGAGAAACTCTTTATGACGCCGTCGAAGGCATGGCATGGAGTCTCAACGCCAGCAATCTTTCTGTTCAGGCAATTCCCCATGGAGATCGCCTGGAACTTATTTATACAAATTACGGTTATCGTAGTGACGGACTTTCTTATCATGCCGGAGTGAAAATTGGCAGCGCTTCAGAATCCAACCTCACGGCCAACCCTCTATCGCTCCAACTTATCGAATCTATCTACTCTGCCAGAGAGTTTATCACCCTTAACGGCACAGCCAACAACGGCGACACGGTACAATGTACTATCACACTTACCAATCGAATCGTGACTTCAAATACAGTTGTAGCATACCAAGGTGAGAGCGCAGCCTCTGTACTATTTCGGTTAAGGCAAATCATTAATTCGAACACGATCCTGCAAGGCTCCGACGGGGTCTTGGCCAATGCAAACCGTGGAGAAGGCCCTTATACAAGGACCAGCTCATTGGATGCCCGAACACCAGGACCCGAAGGATACAAATTGCATGTCAACTATAAGGTGACTCAAGCCATTTCGTATTCTGGGCTTGAAACCAATGTTAGCTTCACCGATTTCTTTAATGATAATGCCAATGTTCTCACAGCTCGAGGGAACATCCTCTACGAATGCGGCCGATCCCCACTCCTGATTGACACCCTCTTGGACAGCACCTCATGGCCAAATGGAAAGCATGTCTTGCGCTGCATAGCCACAGAAGGCTCCGCCATAGAGTCTCAAGGCTATGCCGAAGCCGTCGTTTGGGTAAGTAATTCGATGCTTTCCTGTTATCTAAACACTCCCGGGCAAAAGACGGCTTATTATATCACAAATCAAATACGGATCACGGCCAGCGCCTCAGGTGCAATTGGAGGAATTACTCAAGTTCTTTTTCTTGTCGAGGGGAAACCGACCGCCCCTATAACGGCTGAGCCGTTTCAGTACGAATTTATGGCCAGTCAATATGGAAGCGGAGCTTTATCCGTGAGAGCCATTGCTTTCGATTCGTCTGGCGCCAGTGCGTGTTCTGATGAAATATGGTTATCGATTGAAACTGTTGCTCAGGCCCCCCTCATCCGGGCGGCTACCGATATTTATAGTACCAGCTTTCAGGCAAATTGGGCTTCAGCGAACTTGGCTACCAACTATTGGCTGGATGTGACCACTCAGTCTGAATTCACGAATGCCTACCAGGCAGGATATAGCAATCGGCTGGTAGGCCCCCTTATCTCCTGCGCTGTAACCGGGTTACTGGCCAGCTTCCTTTATTATTATCGTGTTCGGGCCGAAACAGCGGCAGGAATTAGCAGCAACTCAGGCATCACAAATGTCATGACACAACCGACGGTCATTCTGAATGTTCATTCGGAATATGGGACCGCCGACCCATCCGTTGGGATACATGAATATGAATATGGAACCCATCTCATCTTGGCAATCAGCAGTCCCGTCATACAGGCCACAACACAATATCAATGTGAAGGATGGTTTTTAACCCATCAAGATCCGGCCGAGGGAACGGGCCAAAGCTTTGTGGTCGTAATGACCAATACGACCCATCTCACTTGGTTATGGAATACGAATTACTGGTTGAGCGCGAACGCCACAACAGGCGGCATAATCATTCCAGAAAGTTCCTGGCAAAAAGCCGGGACCAATCTAATGGTGACAGGAGTCGCCTCTGATTACTTCCGGTTTGTGGAATGGGATGGTGATATCGAACCCGCAGGTCGAACCAATAATCCGGCTCTACTGCTCATGAACCATCCGAAGAGTCTGACTGTTCAGTTTACTCCTCGATTAATCGTACAGGGGGTACCCGAATGGTGGATGGCACGATACGGCTGGACCAACAATTTAGCCGTTATAGCCCAAGCAGATGCCGATGGGGATAAGCAGCCAACCTGGGCGGAATACTATGCAGGAACAAACCCCACCAATGCTAATTCTTTTTTAGGAATGGGGCAGGCTCGCTCGAATGCCGCAACGGAGGAGCCGGGAAGAATCTATTGGAAAAGCGAGATGGGCAGGGTCTACAAGGTGCACTCAAGTAGCATGCTTGAAAGCGGGATATTCTCCCTTATTGCCAGCAATATTTTGGCAACACCACCGATTAATGTGGCTACAGATTCCACGACGCAAGCACAGCCTCGGAATTTTTACCGCATCGAAGTGGATACGACAAAAGCCTCTCCTTGGCCATAAGATTCTAAGCTAATATTTTTCTATAGACCTGTTCAATGGCCTTGCAATGCAAGTCCACTGAAAAGTTCTTCTCAACAAAACTGCGAGCGCGCTTCTGCATGCACAAAATCGTGTCCGTGTCGTTATACAAATCAAGGATCGTCGCTTGCAAAGATTGAGCATCACCCGCCGGAAATAGAAAGCCATTCTGTCCATTTTGAATCAACTCAGGAAGGCCGCCCAAATCCGACGCAATAACGGCTTTCCCCATGGCAAAAGCTTCCAGCACTGAAATTGGATTATTTTCATGCCACAAAGAAGGTACGATGACGAGCCGAGCTTGGTGAACAAGACGATAAAGATCTTCACCCTTCTTAAAGCCAGCCATTTTAACATTCGTCATATTGTTCTCGTGTATATATTGCTGTATTTTTTCTTTTTCCGGTCCCTCGCCCACGACCACTAAGTTGATATGAGGCAGAGCCTTCACAGCTTGAAGCAGGACAAGCAATCCTTTCTCTTCCATCAGCCTCCCAAAATACACGAGTCCTTCGCCGAGTGATAAATCCGCCCACGCAAATCGCGCTGAATCAACAAAGTTATACAATTGAATCATTCGTTGACGATCAATTCCCCACTCCCCACTTATACGGGCAAGAAACCGGCTAGGCGCAATAAACACATCGATCAAATCGTAGCTGCGTAACACACAGCGGTGAAGATACATTTCCGCCATGGCCAACAAGCTTTTGGTTCTCGAGTTTTTCATACAGCGATTGCGTACGCATTCGTAGTAACGTTGCTTTTTACAGCGGTCGCAGACTGTTCCTTGCGTGAAGAGTTTGTAGTTTGGACATATAATTTTATAATCATGCAGCGTCCATACAATGGGAACATTGAATTGCTTTAAAACCTTCAAAATAGACGGTGTAATTTGAAAGTTATAATTATGTAGATGTGCAACATCCGGGCGTTCCTGCTCCAACAAAGCCTTTAGCTTGCGCTGAGCCTCCAGGGAATACAGAAGACGAAAAGCCGCGCGGAGATGATTCAGCCGTCGCCCAGAATTTGCATTAAAATTGACATTTGATACAAAGAACTTCGCATATTCCGATTTGTCGTTACCGACGTCGTGCATGGAAAAGAAAATAATCTGATGACCAGAACTGCGCAACAGGTCAGCCAGATCAAACATATAGGCTTCTGATCCGCCTTTTCTTGAAAAGAACTTGTTAACCATCAATATTTTCATGGGTTGCACTTCCTCATCGACTCACCCGGGGAAGGTGCGGGCTAATAGCATTCAGGATGTCTACAATTCGATGATCATAGGTGTGGTATTGCTGCACTATTTGAGCAAAGGCAGCTCCCTGTTCTCGACGTTCGGCATCATTTCTTAGCCAATAGCGAGCCTTCTCTTTGAGTTCGCTCATGCTTTGATAGGTCACGAGCAATTCCATCCCTTCCAAATAACCAGGAAGTTGCGGCTTAAAATTAACCAATTGCAAGGTGCCCGTCGCTCCCACTTCAAAGACGCGGTTGTTGATCCCCTCTCGGCTGAACTGAGGGTGATGAGCATTCAATACGAGTTTGGCCGCATTATAAATCCGACAGGCCATGGCCACAGACACAACCCCTCCTCGCACGAACCGTTGTAGATCCCGGGGTATTGATTTCGCCCAGTAATGCGACCATTTATAAGTTGAGGAGCCCCATATCGCAACCGTGACCCCGTCCTGTGCCAATGTATGTAACGCTTCCGCTCGATTTGGGAACATTGTTCCCACTTGGACAACGTCTGACTCCAGCCCGTGTATTTCTGCCTTTTGATGTTTAAGGCCAAAGGTTGCCAAATCTACCCCGTAGGGAAGAAACCGGGCTTTTGCCCCCGCGTCGCGACACCATTGTTGGTCAGGGAAAAAAGCCATGTCGACCCCCTGAACTTGTTCGCGCAAATACGGCCCCAATGATGAACTCTTGTTCTGAAACGAATCGCCTAACCACGACACGAGCACAGCCGGCGACTTTTCTTTAAAGAATGCATAAGTCTCCGGCTCAATATTGCCACATTCGGAAAAGACAATCAGGTCGTACTGCTCCAAATTCGGACAGGCTCGCAACTCACGATTTATCTTCGCCCGCCACTTCGCGTCCATTTGATGAGCACAGCTGTTGCTCATACGTCCAAGCAGTCGCTTCCCTATTCGGGCAGCAAATTGATACGGTGTTTGAATGAAATCGCGTGTAAGAAAAAAATCCACTTGATCTATGTGTCGGCGAAGCGCCTCTAACATGAACACGTGGCAGTTGCCGTGAAAAGCGTAAGCAATAAAAAGTGCTTTCACGGGCACGTCCTTCCCCCTCGCGTGGAGGGATTCAAAAGGTGTTCGTAGGCCAAAAGTAATTGCGAAATATTCCGTTCTTCGTTGAAAATTTCGAAGCTACGTCTTTGAGCCGCTTGTCCCAACTGTCGACACCATTCAGGGCGCATAATAAGCGACTCCATTTTCACGGACAAGTCAACAACATCCCCGGAGCGGAAAAGAAGCCCGGTATGTCCATCCTCGATTAGCTCCCGCCCAACCGCATCGTTTGTCATGATGGAAGGACAGCCATACCAGGCGGCCTCCACCACAGGATTGGCAAAATGAGGTATACGATGGGGCGCAACCAGGAAATCACACGCACGTAAATACGGAGTCACATCGCACGATTCGTCAATGCGAAGAATGCGTGACGCTCTTTGCTTCATAAGCCGAGTTAGCCGTTTTTTATATTTCCGATCGCGCCAATAATGCGATTTCATCAAAGACCCCAGCCAAATCAACTTCCAGGCTCGATTGCTTGGCAAACGACTGAGCGCATGCAATAACCAATCTCCTCCTTTGATTGAAGATTCCCCCCCCATGAATAAAAGAACCGACTCATCTTTACTGAAGCCTAAAGTCTTTCGTGCAAAACAAGGATCTTCACATGGATTTCGCGCCCAGGAAATCCAGTTATATATCACGTTTTGTTTGACGCCACGGAAGCGGCCCGCATCCAATCCTGCCTGACAAATACCAATAATCAGATCAACCGATTTCTGAACCATTCGAGTCACGAGCTTTCGCCGTAACCCCAAGCATCCATGCAGTGGATATTCACGGACATGAAGGATGACCGGGATTCCTGCTTGGCGAGCGGCTATAGCCACCGGGACCAGCGGAAGATTGTTGATATGAATCAAATCTGGCTTATGCTTTTTGATAAGCGCTTGGGCTGTACGAATAGTTGCTCCATATCGGAGAAAAGCACTCCAGTAAGATCGATGCCACCAAGGGAAACTAAAACCGGAATCATTGCCAAAGAGATTAATGGAGGGTGCAATATCTACGGCTATTTCCATTTTTTGCAGTTGGTCGGCAAGAGGACCAGATCCGTGCAAAACAACAAGCGGCAGAAGATTCTGACCATCCGCTGCGCGCAAAATTTTCAGAAGGCTTCCGCCGGAGCCATCGATTCCTGCACCGTATTGAAAATATAGGATCCGTTTGCTCACTCTAAGGAATGATCCCCGACTGAAGGTTTATTCCGGACATGATGAGCCGTCAAAGACGAGACATCCCAAAGAGCCCCGGTTAGCGTCATCAAAGGTAAGACTAAAATCTGAATATTAAAAAGCTCATACACCAAATTGAGCGCTAGGAAGAAAATCAGACTGCAGGCGGTCGATATTCTTAACACACAAACGAATAAATCGTCTACGCGAGCCTGGGCGAGCCGCCATAAATGCAGTATGAAATGAAGCCATATGGCAATGTATCCAATCGCCAATGCGGGACCAAATTCTCCAAACAGGGTAAAATAACCGCAGCTTGGTGTTCCCACCATAGTTGCACTGGCCGACTGAAATCCTCCATAAGCCCAGGGAGTATACGGCAACACATATTTCATGGCCAAGGGGCGCATGGCATATAGAGCATTTGAACTGCAGAAATTACCCGGACCCATTCCAAACAGCCAGAAGCCTATGTGACGCACAAAATCCGTTGTAATAGCGCGGAATACCGCCCCCTTGCCTCCCCACCGGATTTGATCCCATGTAAAACTTATGTCATGATACACTTGAAATACCTTCGCAACAACGAAATACGCATATACCGCTAATACGAATAACAGACCAACTATAACAAGAAGTACGCGATTGCGTACGGGAATACGACGATAGAACAGAAGCGGCGCGACCACAAATGGTATAAGAATTAATGCGTGCTTAGTATCTGTCAGGAATATTAGATTATATGCAGCTGCAAGCGAAATCCCGGCCACGAAGATGACTGACCAAGTAAACCATGTTTTTTGGGTAAGCATCCATCCCCCCATTAATAGCAAAGCAATCGCGCATATATAGCCGCAGAAATGTGCATTACCAACTGTTCCCGTCGAGAAATCAGGGTTGATATGAACGACGAAGCTCCGTTGCCATAAACTGACATTGAGCGCAAACTGAAGAAAGGCAAAACCTGCTATCAAACCCAGAATCCATTTAAAGTCTTTGACGGTCCAAGGACCAATACAACGTACAAAATACCACAAAATGTAGAACTTGAAGTAAGACAGGGACGCTTGAAGAAAAGGCATAAGCGGAACTTGATTATACTGGCGACTGATAAGTACAAGAACCACGTAAAGTAATGGGAACCATGTCGCTCCAGGGGGCTGCCGATGCTGAGTGACCCTTAGAATTATCACACCAATTGGCACGATCATAAAGAGTTCATCCAGCATTTGCTCGAAGGGCAAATAGATTGGAATAACACGCGGACCATTCAACATGCGAAAGTTGTAATACAGTCCAAAGAACAAGAACATTACGAACAAATAGGTCTTGGGCCGCTCGAGAAAAAAGACCACAAACAAAAACAGCACCACTACAACAGGCCATGCAATCGGTGCAGAAAACCCAAATACTCCCGCCACAAAAAACATGGCCAGCATACCGAGCAAAAATCCAACAAAAACAGTGATTCCCAAAGGAATTCTTAGATTCGAATCCACAGACCCCATGACATTACCTCTTAATCAGTTTCCGCAACATATTTGTGTGTGTTACAATTCGTAATTATGCTTTTCGCAAAACGCAATAAGGATAAAGAGCGGCCATAGAGGAAGACGGCACGGGCCTGGTCTTCGGAGAATATCTTCTATTTGCTGTTGGCAAGGCTTCGATAAGAATCGATTGGCCGCGCTCGTATGAAACACATCCCTGGCCAGTCCGCTCAACTCGTTCTTCAGCCAATTCTGCAACGGCAATTCAAAGCCTTGTTTAACGCCTTTACCTATTTCTTCAGGGACTAAATCAGATGAAGCATCATACAAAATGCGTTTCGCTTGACCATTCATGATCTTGACGTGTCCCGGCAGGCTATAAGCAAATTCGGCTAACGGGTGGTCGAGCAAGATGGGACGTATTTCAAGACTATGTGCCATACTCATAGCGTCCGCGTCACGCAAAAGTACGCTTTTCAAGTAGCATCGAATATCCGTCAGACTTATTTTGCGAATCCAGTCCGACTCTTCTTCAGGGACAATTATGTTGTAGTAGTCTGACATGGTGCGAAAACGAACATTGTTTTGCCAATCCAAGTCAACCAATTCGGCTTTAAAAACCTCTCCAGTCAGCCGATTTATCATATGTAGGCGTTTGCCACGGTCGGTCAAAATATACTCCAAAGGACGTAACAGTCGTCCCGGCAATTTACCTTCAAGGCTTTCTATAACTTTACGAAGATGCTTGATGCCGAAAGGAAAGCGCTTGGCGGACGCGGGAATGCGAGCATATTGATGATAGCCGGCAAATAGTTCACCCCCCCCCAATCCACTGAGTGCAACGGTAACTTTCTGCCGGGCCGCCTGTGAAACAAAGTATGTGTTCACGCCGTCATAGCTCGGTTGATCCAATGCCGTAAGAATATTATCAAACTCCATACGAAAATCATGTGGTCGGACGACAATTTCATGATTACAGCAGCCCAGCTTATCTGCCGCCAACCGCGCCCATGGGAATTCATTTTTAATTTTCGGATGATCAAATCCTATAGTAAAAGTAGTGATGGGTGTCTTCGTTAGCGTCCGCATCAGAGCCACAACCAGCGTCGAATCCATCCCTCCGCTCAGGAAGGCCCCCACAGGCACATCGGCAATAAGATGGCATTCCGCAGAGGCCTCTAGAAGGCGGCGCACCTCCGTGCACGCGTCCATATATGAAATGGAAGCCAGATCCTTTCTTAGCTCTTTCGTATTTGAATGCATATCCCAATAGCATGTTATACGAAGTGCTGTCGGACTATGGCTTTTCTCTTTAAACAACAGCTCGCCATAGTGTCCTGCAGGCAACATGAAAACATTCTCAAGAATGGTTTGAGGCAACGGCACGGCGCCCAACGACAGATAATCCCAAACGCCCTGCTTATTCACTTTATTGGAAACCCAACCGGTCGCACGCAAGGCTTTTATTTCGGAACCAAAAACGAATCCCTCTGGTGTAAAGGCATAGTACAGGGGCTTGATGCCAAAGCGATCCCGGGCCAAAAAAAGCTTCTGTTTTCTTGCATCCCAAATGGCAAAAGCAAACATCCCGCGCAATCTGGAGAGAACTTCCATATCCCAAATAAGATAAGCATATAACAACACTTCCGTATCAGAGTGCCCGTTCCAATCAAGCGCTCTTCCATAACGTTCCTTCCATCGGACATTAATCTCTTGCCGCAGGGATGCCGCGTTATATAGTTCTCCATTATAGACCAGCGTCACAAAAGATTTAGAGGATAGAGATAATGGATTTTCGTTTCGCTTTATCACTCGTGGTGAGTCAAAACTTACTCCATCGATTGCCACCATGGGCTGATGACCGGCATCTGTAAGATCGACGATGGATAATCTGCAATGAGCCAGTCCGACACGATCCGACTCAAGCCACACCCCACAATCGTCAGGCCCCCGATGATGCATTACAGCCATCATCTTTTGCAGGATTTCTACTTTTGCCTTACCACATATGCCAGCAATACCACACATATGAACCTTCTATAAAGACGCCGGATCGCGATTAAATGCGGAAGACATAAAGTACAACCATGGCATTGGACGGCATCGACAAGCAAGCGTCCACGTGGCAACAAGTGAGATTAAAAAAGCAATCATAGTTCCCCATGCTGCACCAACACATCCTTGCCAACGGATAAGAAAATAACTGATGATGGCGTGCAAAATGGCTGTTAGCAGCGTCACACCAGCCAGCCAATGGTTTTTTTGTGCATAGTAAATATAACTGGCGGCCATTTTATACATTCCGTTAAATGCATATCCTAGAGCAATCCACAAAACGTATTGCCCGGAAGCCGCAAACTTTTCGCCCAGGAAAAGGCCCAAAACGGAAGGCGCAAATAGACCGAAGAGCAGCGCAAAAATGAAGAGGAAACTATTATACATATAAGTAACCCGAACAACGCGTAAATCAGCGACGGGATCATTTAGCCTTAGCTGCTCCATGAACCAAGGCAACCATGCATTTGTAAATGCCCCTTGAAAAAAGGCGATCAGCATCCCAATATTGGAGGCAACAGAATAAACCCCCGTTTCGGATAAACCCACCATATTGATCAGCAATATTCGGTCTGTCATGGCCATAGCCATCATACCCAATGTATGCGGTATCAATGGAATACTGAAACACAACGCATGCCGCATAGATGACCAATGCCATTCCCAACGCACCCCACCCCCCCGCCAAAGCGCAATGAAACTAAATGCGGCAAAGCCGAGAGCAGTCCATACTTGAGCTAACACACGCCCCTGCCAAGACATGTTGCGAGCCAATACTAAATACAGGGACAGGGCTGTGACGGTCATAGCCATACCAATCTGAAATACAGCATAGGGAATCGGGCGACGCATGGCCTGCCATAAGGTCAATTGGATCATCTGCAAGCATTGAGCCGAACCCATGAGGACCACCGTCCATAGCCAAAGTTGCGGATAGCCACTATACTTCGATATCCATGAGCCAAAGAACCACACGGCAAAACCCGTAATTGAACTGCTCAACAAGAAAACAATCAGACTGTTTGCAACGTATACGGGGAAATCCTTCTTATTTAATTCATAAAATTGCCGGCCAACGGCCCCATAAACGCCTAAGCCAGAAAACAAACCAACGATTCCTGTCAGCACCGTAAACATCGCTGTCAACCCATAGTCTTCGGGAGATAACGTCCGCGTAAAAACAGGCAAGGTCAAGAAGGCCAAAGCAAAACCCAGTGAGCTGGTTAGGAAATACACTCCTGTAGTTCGGAGCAAGCCGGATCTGAAGACTCGAAGGATCAAGGATACAGGAATAATTCTCATATCGTGCGGATAATCATAAAGAATCATGCTTTGTGGTAGTCGTATCAAGCATGCGGAGCGCATAAGCCTCTAGGTTCATATCCGGTATTCGTTCGAATTCACTCTGCAAGGATTGATCGTTCCTTGCCCAGGAATTAATCAAGCGGGCGGCCACTTCAGAAGAACGTCCATCGTAGGCCGTGCCAATGGTCCCACAATAGTACTGAGCGCGATTACGAATATCAGGCTTGTGTTCAAGCAAACGCCAATAGCAAGTTACCAGCTCGTCCAAAGAATTACAGGACTGCACCAAACCACGTTTTAAGAACCCATACCAGTCGTCAAATGTATTGGAAAAACGATAGTATAGTGGATAAACGTTATGCAATACGGCTTCAAGATGAATGCTTGAATCGCCAGCCAGCAAGGAATCCAATTTATTCAAAAACTCAGACGCGGTCTCTTGATATGCCGACGATAGGGCACATTGATAATTTCTACTTAATGAATCCCAGACAGGATATCGTATGGCATCAGCCGGATGCGGCCGTAATACGATAGAAAGTGCAGGCAACCGACTCTTCAGACCTCGAACAACCTCTTCCACTTTTTCGTAATTGTCATCAGGACTGAGGGCTATGCCCAATGTTTTTACTGTCCGTTGTCGATTGAATAGATTTACATCAAAATCCGTCTTTGCAATGCCAATTAAGAAAACTACGGTTTTGGATTTGCCGATGTTTTCGTATTTCATCAAGGCATCGCACCCTTCCAGAAGTGCGTAATTAAATGCCAATGGAGGCCATTTCTCTGTAACGGATGCGTGTTGAATGTAAACACTCTCCACCCTCACATCGCTGGCAGCTTTTAATAGCGTTCTTGGCAATGCACTGTGATCATTGGCCAACACCACAAGCTTGGGTCTACAATGACGCAACAAATAGGAAAAAACAACATACCCGCCATAGATTCGTAGATAGTCTTTAAAATAATAGCGAAATGTTTCTTTCCGATATCCGGTACTTTTAAAGTACAGCCACAACAACCTCGGCAGATAAAGGAGTGATATAATCTGCGCCCAACACATCCAAAATGTATCGTCACATTCATCGCAACATCCCCAAAAAGTTGAGTCCTTAACTTGTCGCTTGATGGGAAGCAGCGATTCATAATGATTAGAAGATATCGCATAAAATATTACGCGACCAGGAGTAGGCCTCTTCCGAAGAGATACAAAGAATAATTTATAAAAGCTGCGCACTATATCGCCAAGAAAAGAGCAGATCCCCAAGAGTATTGCGCGTCGCTTCAATTGTTTGGCATACGTCGCTAAGCAGTTAATCTCCTCAGAGGCGACGGCATAGTTAATATCGTAAAGATCTAAATGCCATGCATTCAGAATAATGTCCACATTGACGGATGCTTTTCGAACGTAATTCATGGTCCGTAATACCTTGGTCATGAATGAAAAATTCGATTACGTACAAGATCCGCGTTGTGAAGGATTCGGTGGTTGGGATATTGCCCAACAACGACAGAATGAGCCGGGATATCGGTAGTCACCAAAAAAGCATTGGCACCCACAACGACATCATCGCCGATATGACATGCCCCCAATAAACAAGAGCGCGCAAAAAGAATAACGCCTTCCCCTAAAGTTGGATAATCTCCTGATTCCGTGAGAGACCCAATTCCACAATTTTGATAGACCGTCAGGTAATTTCCGTAGCGAGCATTTCCCAGCACCGTTCCCACCGGGTGAATAAACAGAAACACTTCGGGAAGTTCGATCCCATAATAGACATCCAATCCATGAAGAGCCTTATTTAGGAGAAATATCTTCGCCGCCAACATCTCATTGCCCGCCAGCTTCCAAGCTGTATTGCTGAGAAGGTAAAGAAACATGGCGTAGTGATCAGAGTGCAAATGGTTAAAGGTCGCTTGCGTTCCATCACAATAATACTTTCGGTGAATACGAGAGAAGCAGGCCTTCACCCGCACAAGGGTATGTTCCATCACGCACCGCACATCGCCAACCGCGACCAATTGGTTGTCTGGATAAAATGCATTAAGCTGCCGGGCGACATAATTGGCCAATTCTTCGGAGGTTAAGGATGATTTGAACTGAATCGTATTCATTCGCGTTTCCGATTAGACATTCTTTACAGGGATTCCTTGATTTTTCAGAAAAGCTCGGGCTCGTATTGGATTATTGTCACCGAAATGGAAAAGGCTTGCACAGGCGACCGCATGAACGCTGCACCGTTTAAATGCATCGACAAGATGTTGAAAATTTCCGGCGCCCCCGCACGCTATAACGGGCCGAGAAGTTGTCGCAACGGCTAGTTTCAGCAACTCGCTGTCATAACCATCCATCATTCCATCATGATCGATGGAATTGATTAAAAACTCGCCCGCGCCTAATTCTTCCAAGTGCCGAATGTGCAATTGAAAGTCCACGGGCGCTAACTGGCGAGCGCCATGGGTAAAGACGCGATAAACTCCATCCATCTTTCGCACATCAATACCGGCAACAATGCATTGCCGACCGAAATGATCTGCAACACAATTAATCAAGCCAGGATTTTCAACAGCGGCAGAATTGATCAGCACTTTATCTGCACCTGCTTTCAAGAGGTTGCGAACATCGTCAACGGAACGCAAGCCGCCACCCACAGTAAAGGGCATGAAGCATTCCTGTGAGACGACCTCAATAAGCTGAAGCAATGCTCCGCGTCCTTCTACGCTCGCTTCAATATCGAGAAACATCAATTCATCTGCCTTTTGGGCATTATAGATTCGCGCCGCCGAGATTGGATCGCCCGTATCGCGATAATCGCGGAATTGGCGCCCCTTGACCATTCGTCCTTGTTTGAGCAACAAGACAGGAATAAGACGTTTCTTCAGCATGTGCCGTCCCACAAACAGAAGTTTTCCAGAATTCGCATGCCCACATTTTGGCTTTTTTCTGGATGAAATTGAAGACCTACCACATTCCCATGAGCCACGCCGGAAATGAATTCGCCTCCATACTCCGATACGCATAAGATGTCGGCTTCTACCGCTGGATGAAAGCAATAGGAATGGACGAAATAGACATCTCCTTCGCGCACACCGGAAAACAATGGATGAGCAGATCGCAATCGTACGGTATTCCACCCAACATGCGGCAGCGGCATTTCAGGACGAGCCTGCATGGGGATTACTTCTCCAGCAATCAAATTCAAGCCTTGGCATAGAACCGGCTCAGAGCCCGTGGTTGAAAACATTTGCATGCCCAAGCAAATACCCAGAAGCGGCCGGCCCTGAGCCGACAGTTCCTGCAAAACCGGAATAAACCCCTTTGCATGTAGATTTTGCATGGCATGGGCATAAGCACCCACGCCGGGAAGAATCAACCGGTCACACGCTTCTAACCCATCAGGCTGATGCACGACAGTCGCTTCAAAGCCCAAAAATACCAGGGCATTGAACACCGAGCGCAAATTCCCCATTCCGTAATCAACTATGCCGATCATTTGGTGTGGTTATCCTCGCGATACCATTGATCGTAATCCCAGGTTTTATTTGAGGACCTCTGTTTTGAGTAATCATGATGGTAGGGCGACACCTCGGTGCGCTGCACAATTTCGTTAAATTCCTCTTCCGTCAACCCAAGATATTCGAGCAGGATTTCCATAGAGGGTGGTCTGCACCCCTCCAACGGAAAATACTTCTGCGCTTCTTCCAGGGTCATGCGTCCGTTTCGAATGTGGAAAGCCATCATTTGCGAGAGTCGACTGTAACCCCGTTTGCAGTACTTTATATAATCTCGTGTTCCCTGCATGAAGCATTCAATTTTTTCGGCCGACTGGTGCAGTGCTTCCGGAACGCCTTCCAGTTCTTCCGATTCCCATGCCAGCTCTTTTTTTATCAGTGCCGTGTTGGCTGTATAATCCCAAGGAATAAAGCTGCCGAGGCAAATAGAAAGAACACCCACAGAGCGCAGTTCTTTGGGCGTCGGATAGGTATACGGCAACAAATCGCGACGATCGACAGGATGTTCGGGTGTATTGATCATTCCATACATGTCATCAGCTGAGATCCCAAGATTACGAAACATGTTGAATTTTTCCTCATCCTCATATTCGATCTCGTCTTTTTCATAATCGAAATAAGCGGTTATCTCCGAAATCGGTTCTCCCCAAATCACCAGAGGTACATTCAACTTGACGGCTAGGCGTAAAGGATAAGAGTAAATTCCGCAATGGCAATGCCAGCAGAAGTCTGTTTTGCGGCGAAACGATTCCATCATCAGCCGTTTGACAATGTGCCAATTCGGCGTGAACTCGAGAAAATCGGCGCCCAGCTTCTTAAGCGTCCGCTCCGTATTCTTATGAATAACCGGCCGAAGAAATCCGTGGTTGAATCGGATCACCAACGGTTTGAGGTTATATTCCTTGCATAAGTAATAGAGTTGGAAGGTGCTGTCCTTTCCACCGCTGAATGGGACAATACAGTCGTAGTCGTACTTGCCCCGGTATTTTGCGATGACGGCATCGAATTTGGTTTTACGGGTCGTCCAATCAATGGTCTTTTTGTAATGTGCCGAGCGGCAGATATTACAAACTCCATTTTCATCAAATTCGATGGTTTCATAGGTTTCAGGCAACCCACATTTACTACATTGTTTCAAAAAGCTCATTCATCACCTCATTCATCAAGACTATGTGGGACACGGGTTTTGTTCGGTCCACTCGTTTAGCAAAGCAACAACGCGCTTGATGGTTTTCTGATCAAGTTCAACCGAAGATGGAAGACTAAGGCCGCATTCTGAAATACGCAGGGTAACGGGATATCGCTCTCTCCAATCCGGTTCAAAATACGGGGGCATTGCCGGGATTGGGTTAAACGTCGGACGGCTGTCAACGCCTTCTCGTTTCAAGACAGCTAGCAGTTGTTCGCGCTCCGCAAGGCCACAAGGAGAGTTGAGAAGAAGCGTATAAATCCAGCAAACAGAGGCCGCTCCATCATATTCTTTCGCTGTCGTAAAAGAGCGACGGCTAATACCGTCATCGTACCAGGCTCGCACTCGCGTTTTCGCTGTAATGATCTGTTCCCACCTTTCCAACTGAGCAACGCCAATAGCAGCCTGCAAATTGGTCATCCGATAGTTGAAGCCCACAACCTCATGCCAGTACCGCCGAGAAGGACTCATGCCGTGATCGCGAAGCATTCGCAGTTTCCGATTCAATTCCGGATCGCTCGTCAGTACCATCCCCCCTTCTCCGGTTGTAATAATCTTGTTGCCATAAAAGCTGAAACAGCCCATGTGGCCATACGAACCCACACATTTTCCTCGGAATTTTGCTCCATGCGCCTCGGCTGCGTCCTCTACAACCCACAGGTTGTGCTGATGCGCGATATCCATGATGCGATCCATTCGACAAGGCATGCCATAAAGATGAACAGGAATTATCGCCTTTGTTTTCGGCGTGATCGCTTCCTCTATTTTATCCACGTCGAGATTCCAATCCGTTGGATCTACATCCACAAAAACGGGTTTTGCATGGCAATGCCGGACGACACTGGCCGTTGCCACGAAAGAAAGCGCGGGTACGATAACTTCATCTCCTGGCCCAATCCCCAATGCAGTTAACGCAAGATGCAAGGCCACCGTTCCGTTGGAAACAGCAACGGCCGATTGCGTTCCACAAAAAGCAGCGAACTGCTCTTCAAACTGGCCAATGTATTTGCCCTGGGAAGAGATCCAACCGCTGAGGACCGCATCGGTTACGTAGCGCAGCTCTCGCTCGCCTACGGTAGGAGTGGCTACCGGGATCATGGATCGCCGGTCATATATCAAAATATCTTGCAGAACCCCTTGCTCATCCAATACGGGAAGATCATGTACGCGCTCTGAAAGCAATGAGACGAGTTCTTCGCGCGACATGTCTGTCCGACCAATAGTCGGACTGCAATTCGCATGCGGCAACAAGACTGATGCCAGCCCATGCCCGTCAAGTAATGCTCGCCGAACATCGCCTTCCGTCGCCAAGCCTTTCAGTCGCCGCCGCTGGTCGCAGATTAGTGCAATACGGATGCCCGTACGCTCGAACGACAGCATGGCATCTCGCAGCGTTGCGGTCTCTGCTAACACAAGCGCATTCAAAAGAGCTTCATTCATGGGAACAACCTTTCCATCTCAAGTACACCCGCCTGCAAGGCTTCCATGGATGAATACCGGCCTTCCAAGCTAATAAACGATGGGGTCAATTTTCGCAGCCATTCCATGTCCGGATGATTCGAAGGCCACATTTCATGAGTATCACCAAGCCCATTGTTCGTATGCAAATGCATTCCTCCAATTCGATCCCTCAACCGCAGAAAATCTTCAAGTAAGCCGCCTCGGGTTTGGGCTGATACCATCCAATGTCCCCAATCCAGTAATATCCCAACCCGGGAGGATGCCGGTACAAGGCCGAAGAACTCATCGAAGTCATCCGGCGTTACCAGCAGCAGCTTGTCGCTATTGTGGCCGGCCGCCACGTTGTTCTCCACCAGCAAACGAATACCCCGCATATCGGCTTCGCGCTCCAAAACAGACACTGCCTTCACAAAGCGATCCAGAGCATCACGCCGGGCGTCCTTCGATACGGGAGCCAGCACAAAGCCGTGATCGTCCCGCGCTACAGGGTCGCTGATATAGCCAGCATGAAATGAGAAATAAGCGGCTCCCAGTCGCGCTGACCACTCAAGAGAACGCATAAAAAATTGCAGAGTCTCGTCACGCCGGGACTTGTCGGCCGACGCCAAATTCAAGACCAGATCGCGATGACCGGCCGGGAAGAAATGGTGCAGCATCAATTTTCCAGGAAAAGTCGAAGCCACATCAAAAAAACTGCTTTCATTGGGCACTGAATAATTGCTCAACTCTACTCGCAAAATCCCTGCATCGGCCCAAGAACATAGACGTTGTTCGACAGGATCATTGGAAGGCTGACACTGCGTGCTGGCATAAATCGATGTTTGCCGATTCCGTCTTTCGCGGTGCATGACGAGGCGCTCACCACCGGTCGGATGCACATCGCGTCCGGTCTCTTTGAACCCCAATTCTTCATACAAATGCCGGGCGGGTTCATTTTGAACGAATACGGTAAGACGAACCTTAGCCACGCCCGTTTGATCCGCCCACCTCAGAGTCCACTCCGTCAATTTTCGACCTAACCCCTGCCCTTGGCACTCGCAATCTATCATCAGGCCGAAACTGGGCGTGATATAACCTTCATCATAGCCCCGATACATACTGAATCCCACAATGACATCTTCTTTTTCAAGAGCAAAGAATTGATCTCGGGAGCCCGCTCTCAACAAGCGTGCCGCGGTTTCCATGGTCAAGGTAAAGGGATTGAAATACCTCGTCATCTCCAAACGGTCATTCCGCTCAAAGAAGCGACCCAGCTTAGAAACATCAGACGGCTTTAATCGTCGCATTAGCATCCGAGTACTCATCGCAGATGTTCTCTTTGAAGAGGTTCGCCCGCGCGCAACGAGACGCGCAACTGGAGTCCAACCAATTCCGGATATCGCATCGGAGAAAGCCCCGTACCCGGACGTCGAAACGCCAAATCAGCCATGGAGATGACCTCGCCGGCCATCAAGTCCCTCGCGGCTACAATGCTTTTGCGGGACACCCCTCGCATGGCTTCTTCCGCCGAACAGATCCGCTTCACACCATCCCCCAGAGCCAGCTCGACGGCGCGAATAGACTGGACCAGTTCGGTTAATTCTACCGGGGTGACGGAAGCGGCATGATCGGGTCCCGGCAAACTCGGGTCGAGTGTAAAATGCTTTTCGATGACCTCTGCCCCCAGAGCGGCCGCCGCAACGGCACAAGCGCATCCGCGCGTATGATCCGAAAAGCCCACTCGCACCTGGAAACGTTCACGAAGAAGATTCATGGCCCGCAAGTTTACATCGGCCAGCTCCGCTGGATATGCGGAGACGCACTGCAGAAGAATCACCTTTTCCCGGGAGCCGTTTCGCTCATAAATGTCTAAAGTCGCCGCGATCTCATCCAGGGTAGCCATGCCCGTTGCCACTATGCACTCACACCCCGTGGATGCCAGGAACTCGTGAAGCGTCCGATCGACAATATCAGCGCTTGCGACTTTGAATGTGCGAACACCCAATTCATAAAGAAACTCCGCGTCTTCACGGCTGTAGGGTGTTGAACAAAATTCAATGCCCAGCTTTTCACAGTAGCGATTCAATTCCCCATGGTCTTCCCGAGACAACTCGAGTTTCTTCAACATATCGTAATGCGATTCTTCCGGATCACTGGTTCGCAATTGATAAGGAACCTTCGGAGTATTCCATGCAGCCAGCCGATCCGCCGAAAAGGTTTGGAATTTGGCTATGTCCGCACCGCAACCCTTAGCGTTTCTGATCAATTCACAGGCCATGTCGATCGACCCATTATGATTAACACCAATTTCGGCAATGATTCGTATGGGCATAGAGATATCTTATCCATCCACTTTGAGCAACGCTGACGACCGCAAAACTTTTTTCAGCCATTGTGGAATCCAGGATTTCAAACTTCGGGGAAATACGCTACGCAATCCGAGGTGAAGCGATATCAACATGTCCTTCAACCGCCACCTATGCAAATAAGCCGAAATACATTTCATTTGTTCGGTAACGGCTCCAGCAGGAATTACGCATTTTTGACTATCTGATTTTCGAAAGAGTCCCCATATTTCTGAGTTTACGCACTCCATGTGAATGGGGACAAATCCAATCTTGGCCATTAGGGCAAGCAACGTGTGCCGCGAAAAATAATACACATGCGCGACTCGAAACCAATAGCGAGAAGGAGAACCGATCGGATTCAGCATGTCGGGAACAGCCAAGTAAAGAAATCCGTCGCTGGCAAGAGCAGAATGAACCTTGCTAAGAACAACGGAAGGATCCATAAAATGCTCCAGTACATGCCTCATGACAACCAAATTGACAGGACGCGAAAGCTTGTCTCTCCAATTATTGTCGACATTTGCCGCTAGCAGACGAACAAACGAAAGAGACGCAAGTTTCGCCTGACATGCATCTGAGGCCTCAATGGCATAGGCCGCTTCCATATTCGGGTATTTGCCGTGCAAACACTTAAGTATCGCTCCAGTTCCCGCTCCAATATCGAGCACTGACCGGACGGGCGCATCAAGAAAAGGCGCTATACGTTCTACAACCTCCTGCCCAAAAGGGGTCTCAAGCGCTGTATCCCCAAGTCCTTCTGATCGAAACGCAAGATCATATTCTTTTTGATAGTAATCCAGGTAACGTGCAGCGGTCCATCGCGGATTCAAATATATCAAACCGCAATGATCGCATATGGAAATATTCAGGCGTGTATTGTGCCGATTAATGGATTTCACCAATCGGCCTGGATTCGTCCCGCATACAACACAAGGAACGGATTCCCATTCACTGCTTGAAGTAGAACATATCATATTACAATGACCCAATCGTCAACAACCGAGCGAAGCCAACATGTCGAAAGCGACTGCACAGTCGATCGCGGCATGCTTCAGCCTGTATATCCGAAACCCATATCTGAACTCCTTGGGTCACTCGAACAGATCGAAAAGCTGTGGTTCAATTTTTTTAAGTTACACCGAAATTGTGGGATCAGTTTAAGATGACGTTGATTAAGTATCAACAAACGGGGCATCGATAATAATGCGTAGCCTGCGATGAGGCAGAGTGCGCAGCCATTGGCTAACGATTCGAAGAAAAGGGAATTTTCTTTTCAAAATTTGGCGAAAATTATGCAACATAAATTGACCCTTTTGAGAATTTACCACGCGGACCAACCCCCATCCACCAGTAGATTTTGGCCGGTAACATATTGCGCAGCATCCGACGCTAAGAACACCACTGGCCCTGCCACATCGTTGGGGTGAGCCATCCGTCCTAGAGGCGTCATTTTTTCATAGCGTCGAATGAATGCATCCGGCTGCGCGCGCTCGATTCCTCCCGGCGACACTACATTCACGCGCACCAACGGCGCCCATTGCGTAGCCAAATAGCGCGCAAATTGCTGCAACCCTCCCTTGGAGGCGCCATAGGCCACCGGATTACCCATACCTGTTCCTTCGTAAAGAGACATATTGGGTCCAAAGGAGCCATAAATTGACGACAGGAAAATGACAGAGGCTTTGCCATCCGACGCCATACGACCTTGCGTCGCCTTAGCCAGCAAAAACGCACTGGTCAGATTTGAAGTCAGGGCTAAATTCCAAGCCTCCAGCGTCTGTTGTTCAAACGGCGCCGCATATCCAGGGATAGGCACGGAACTGATCAAGCCAATGCAATGGATAACAATATGCAGCGGTTTAGCTGATGGATCAATCAACGTCATAGCTTCTTGAACCGACTTTTCATTAGTCCAATCGGCCTGTAATGAAAAAGCCTCGCTGCCGGCCTTCTGGTTCAACTCCGAAACCAATTCTCGACAAGCCTTCTCATTGAGATCGGAAACAGCCACCGCCGCCCCTTGATCTGCCAAGGCATGACAGATTGCGCGTCCAATTTTCCCACAGGCGCCGGCCACCAAGGCCGTCCGTCCATTTAGATCAAAAAGCGGTGTTATGGATTTCATGAGCGACCTCAACTATTTAAGCGGGCGAAGCCGCTGTGGCATACAGGACCCTTTAAGAGCGACGATACTCGCCCCCCCTTCAAAGCCGGGGCGATAACAGCAAACGCTTCTGAAACGGCTTCGGAATAGGCCGACACCTGATCCTGCGTATGCGCATACATTGCATAAAACGAGGTGGTCGCCAGAAAACCGCGTTCCAGCATCAACTGTGTAAACAATGTTTTGGCCGCCAAGGCATCAGATCCTTCAAATCCAAAATGAGCTAACGGGTCCATCCCCCCGACATGAATAGAAGCGCCGCTTTCCCGTGCGGCGTTTTTCCACGCGATTTTAACTTGGCGTCCGATACCGATTAAATGTTCAGCGGCCTTGGCATCGCGGTGCTTCCGAATAGTAGCCAGTGCTGCCGTCGGGCCAATTCGTTCCGTCCAGTAGGTGCTGCTTATGAAGCTCTTTTGAGCGGCATCCATGACATCCCGACGACCGATCACCGCCGCCATGGGATAGCCATTCCCCATCGCTTTCGCGAATACCGCTATATCGGGCGTTACGCCCATGGTTAAGTGAATACCGCCTGTATTCACCCGGAAGCCGCTGGTGACCTCATCAAATATAAGGACAATGCCTTGATCCGTGGCGGCCTTCCGAATCCGTTCCAAGAAACCGTTTTCCGGCTCTTGACCCCGCATCGGTTCCATGACAATAGCCGCCAGCGTGCTTCCATGGTTGGCGATTACATTCTCGAATTCGTCCATGCGATTATAACGAAAGGGAACGATCGTCCCCACCAGCCCCCGAGGAACCCCTACCGGTTCAAGTCCGGGCAAGAGATGCTCGTTCAAAGCGCCCTCTTCACGCAAATTGGCAGCTAGATACCAGTCATGCCAGCCATGATATCCGCAAATCGCGATCTTGTCCCGACCGGTAGCCGCTCGTGCGATTCGAACGGCCATGGACATGGATTCGCCGCCACATCGTCCAAAACGAACCATGTGAGCCCAGGGATGCAATTCCAAGAGGAGCCTCGCCAAGTCCACTTCTTCTGGCGCGTTCAAAGTGCACATGGACCCCTTGGAAATCGCACTGCGCACCGCTTCATCAACATCCGGGTCCGCATAGCCCAAGACGGTGGACCCAATACCGCAGTAGCTCATATCGAGATACCGTCGCCCATCTAGGTCCCACACCTCAGCGCCAGCCGCTTTTGAGTAATAAGCGGGCCACAACTCAGGAAGAAACATCTCCGGCCGTTTCGAAAGCAACTGTGTGCCGCCAGGGATTAACGTTTTAGCTTGCCGATATAATTCCTGGCCGGCCCCATTAGGGTTCAAAGGCATGGTCATGCTTATCTCCAGTGGGAAAGATCGATATGTCCTTGTGTGATCAAAAACTCCGCCCACGCCAAATCCATGGGCTCATCAATTTCGACGGAATATTGCCAAGGCATTTCCAACCCATACGAATGATCACGGTCCTTGTAACGATGCCGGATTTTTTTGAAGTAATCCCATCGAATCAGATACAAAGCGCCGTTCATCGTGTATTCCTGTTGAACTTGCTGCCGCGCCAGGCCCGTTAATCCGGCCATTTTATCGATGATGCTGGTAATTCGTCCTTCAGCATCCATGGGACCCACGAAAACCGAGGCAACCGTTACTGCCCTCATACCGACCACGAGGTTTGCATTCTGCTTCATCATCAGGTCCACAGCCTCATCGAAATCGCACGAACGAGCAAACGGCGCAGAAGGTTCGCACAACATGATGGCGTCAAAGGTGTCGCGGCCTTCGGCTTCAATAAACTGCATCGCATGCCAGATTACATCCTCGGTCCCCGCCGTGTCGGTAGCCAATTCCGCAGGCCTCGTAAAAGGCACTTCCACCCCATATTGGCGTGCATTCTCCTGTATGGCCGGGCTATCGGTCGAAATGATGAGCCGGGAACAAGAACAGCTTTTCCGAGCGGCCAGCGCCTTGAAGCCTACCAGAGAAATGCCGCCCAATTCGCGGATATTCTTGTTGGGGACGCCCTTGGACCCGCCTCGTGCAACGATGAGATAAAGGACTTTCACGTGGAATAGAACTCCTGAATGCACGCGATCACATACTGAGCCTGCTCATCCGTCAATTCCGGATAGATTGGCAGCGCGAGCGTTTCGAGAGCCGCCTTCTCGCTTTCCGGAAAATCGCCCTTCTTGTGTCCAAGATATGCAAAGCATTCCTGCAAATGCATTGGAACCGGATAATAGATTTCTGTACCAATGCCTTTATCTTTTAAATGCTTCTGCAATTCATCGCGGCGAGAAACCCGGATGACATACTGATTGAAGATATGCCGGCTGGCCGCCGTGACGGGAAGACGTACGAAGCCATTCTTCATCGCATGCGAAGATGCAAAGAGCCGATCATATCGAGCCGCGTTTGCTTGCCGCCCAGCGGTCCATCGATCAAGATGCCGAAGCTTTACACTGACTACGGCAGCCTGCAACGCATCCAGACGAAAGTTTCCGCCGATGATCTTGTGATAGTATTTCGGATGCGAACCATGAGCCCTGAGGATGGACAACTTCTCGGCTTTCGAAACGTCCTTCGCGGTCACGATTCCACCGTCGCCAAAGCATCCAAGATTTTTGGAGGGAAAGAACGAGAAGCATCCATAGTCGCCAATGGAGCCGGCCCGCTTGCCTTTGTATTCTGATCCAATCGCCTGGGCCGCGTCCTCGATCACGATAAGCTTGTGCTTTCGCGCGATCTCCATAATGGGATCCATGTCCGCCATCTGCCCGTAGAGGTGCACCGGCATGATCGCCTTGGTCCGCGGCGTGATTTTTTCTTCCATCCGATCCGGACGGATATTAAAAGAAACCGGATCGATATCGACAAATACGGGCTTCGCCCCCATTCGCGCAATGCTGCCGGCCGTGGCAAAGAATGTATAAGGCGTTGTGATGACTTCATCGCCCTCGCCAATGTTTTCTGCCATAAGGGCCATGAGAAGCGCATCCGTTCCGGAGGTGACGCCTACCGCATGGGGCACTTGGCAGTATTTTGCAATCTCTTCCTCGCAGGCTTTGACCTTGGGGCCGAGAATGAAGTACTGCGACTCAATCACTTCCTTGAGCACCGGCTCTATTTCACTGCGGATCGAATCATACTGAGCTTTTAAATCCAGCAACGGGACGTTCATTTCTGGCTCCTTGATTTCTTATGGGTTTGCTTGAATTCATCATAGGTTTTATGGCCCTGGATCAAATCCTTCGGCAAAGGGGCCTCTTCATCAGGCGTTTCTCCTTCTTCAATATGGCGCCTCCATCCAACAGATGCCTTGAACGGCGAGGTCATCCGTTGCTTTAATGTTTCTGCCGTTACCGAACAGCCATTCCATCTGCAATCAATGAATTCCGACGGGAAAAGAGCAAGCGGCATATCCTGGAGCATGAAAGCTTGAGATACAATCGGAATTCTCCGGGGCTCGAAGCCCAGTAGAAGGGCGGAAATCCAATCGGCGGCCGCCGGATTCAGGGCGCCGACAATCGCCCCCAATCGCCGGGGTTCAGGTTTCAAAGGCCCTTCCCCCTCTCCAGCCACAACGGCGTCGATCAGCGTCAAGCAGGCGCGTTGCGGTTGTTCATGGAAAAGACCTTCCACATCGGAATACAGCAGCAGGCGATTCAGGTCCAGGCAGGTCCTCCAAATCGTGTCGTTGCCATGCCAGCTTCCTTCAATGTCGCCGGAGCCGCCCAGCTTCATGTCCAAGACCAACAACGCATAAACCAACCGATGACACCATCGATAAAAAACTTTGTCATGAAGATGCCGGTTGGCTAAATCCGTCACGCCTTCCGCCATAGCCTTAAGCACGGAAAACGAGGGATAATTATCGCCTCCCACCGCCGGCCAGCCTTTTCGATGATGAGGGAGATAGTCTTTGTTTCCATTGATGCCCACTAAATTCTTCAAGGCTCCCGTGATGCCCGATTTCTTATGCGTCTTTAACTTGGGCAAGTTAATGACCAAATTCGCTTGAAGAATATCCCGGGCCACCAGATACCGATGCCGCCCCGGCCGATGATTTTCCATCATCTTCCGCGGATCGTACATCGTGACGCGAAATTTTTTCGCATCGGCCGAGATGGGCTCCAACAAACTCCGTTCAGCCAGATCGATCGTGCAGTAATCGGACAGCGGTTTGACGCCCTCCCGCACATCCACCCCAAACCCAGCCCGCTGCAACGTTGTGCGCCGGAAATCGACGACTCGCAACGGCGCCCCGGCCGCCACCGCGTAGTCAAAAACTTTTTGGTACCCCAATGAAAGAAGCGCAGGAAAATCACAACCTTGAAGAGGGGCATCGCCAATTAGAATTTCCGTGGGTTTGGTCAGCATGGCATAGTCGATAACCGCGCGGAGAACGGACGGATGTGTAATCAGGCATTCCCACCCGCCCTCGCCCTGATTTCGATGCAAGACCCAGTTTGGCTTAAGCACGATGCGGGCGCCAGGTTTGACCAAATCGCCTAATGGGTTCCAATCGGCTGTTCCAAAGCGGGCCGCATCAAGCCCTATGTGTGCAAGAGCGTTTCGCACCAAGGCATAAACGGAATTCGGCGTAGAGGCGATCGTTTGATGACCCTGTTCAGGAAACGATTCGGAGGGATGAAAAGGAGCCGCCGCCAGGGAAGGATAGGAGCCCTCCTCCATCTGCTCGACGGACACGTTTTTCGCTGTGCGAATATCCGGCATGTTATTTCAACAAAAGCGTCAGAATGGAGCTGTCCCAGATTCGCTGAGTTCGATCACGAAAAGCGCGAATCAAAGCAATTTTTTTCTGAACAAATTCCAGGTCTTCTTGTGTCGGCTGTGTGGAGGTCCCCTTTTCCTCCAGCAGGCCTTCAACCTGCTCGAGCAGCCCATCGCCCACTTCCATTCGACGCCCGATCAGGTCCAGCAACGCTTTTCGCAGAATTTTACCGAACGAATCCAAGGCTTCGTAGTAGTCTTTTCGATCGCCTTTGATCCATACCTGCCGTAAAGCGCCCCATTGTTCAAGCTGCCGCACCGACATGCTGGCGCTGCCCTTGCTGATTTCCAGCACCTTCGTCAAATCGTCCAGCGATTGCGGCTTCCGGCTGAAGTACAAGTAGGCATAGACCTGGCCGATCACCCGGCCTGCGCCCAACGATTGGGTGACATGCCCGGCGGCTTCCACAAACCGTTGACGTATTTGCTCAAGAGAATGCGAGTCCCCAAGGGTTTTGGTTTTCATTTCGAGCCTCCTCGTTTCAAGAAGCAGTCGACGTTGCGAATACGGGATCCGGCGGCAGGCCTAAGCAGAAAATTACGGCAGACTTCGTCCCCGTGAATTCCCGATAACGAAAAGCCTGAAGACAGGAGAAAACATAATGCGTTCAATTCGTATTGAACGTAGCAAACACTTCGTCGCCCGCCAAGGAAATAGTGAAGGCTTAGTGATAGGGATTAGCTTGGGGATTATAAGAGCTGACGTTATTGGTAAGCGTAATGAATTCCGAGTGCCCATCCGCAAACCCTATGACGCTGGCTTTGGTCTCGCTGTGCCATTTATCCGAGGCGCTGGTCAATCCATTGAAAGGGGCCGAGGAACCCAGCGGCGGCTCAAAAACAACCGCTTTCTTCGAAGGCATATCCCCCGGCAGGCTGGTGATTTTCTGACCGCCCACGCTCGCAATGCCCGGCGCGACATTGGAAGCCATGCCATTGGCATACGCATAACTAGAGCCCCGCTCGGTATAGCAATGCGAGGCTGCTGCAGGCCATGAGCTGCCCCGGTCGCTGGGGCATTCGAAGACCTTCGTGTCTTTGAGGTAGGGTTCCAAAATTCGGCTGCTCGCCAAAGTGGTGACGGCATTCGTCGGCATCTTCATCCGATTGTCCGTGGCGTACATGAAAATACCGGCCATGATCTGCTTCACGTTGGAGATGCAGGTAAGCTGGCGGCCTCGTTCGCGGGACTTGGTGATCGCCGGCAGAAGCAAGCCGGCAAGAATCGCGATAATGGCAATGACGACCAGTAATTCAATCAAGGTAAAGGCTGCAAACCGTCCAGTTAATCGTTTATTCATGTTGTACACCTCAAGGGAAAGCTACCTGAACAGGAGCCATCATAAAAGCCCAAAGATAGTCATTGATGAGCGCCGTCCGCGTCGTTTTTGGCGGCGATTTTATCCCGCAATAGATGAATATTCATCACCGCCATCTCGTTGGCCACGCCATAATTGGCTGCACGGGAAAACACATCCAACGCTTCTTCATCGCGACCCATCCTGCGCAGTTGCAATCCTAAACGGGTTGCATAGAAAAGATGATTCTTTTCGTATTCCGTCGTCTGGCGCAACAAGGCTAAAGCCTTCTCCTGATCGCCCAAGGCCTGGTAAGCCTTGCTCATCCCGTAAACGACCTCCATGTCGCACGGATTCCTCCGATTGGCTTCTTCATAATAGGCCAAGGACTGAGTCTGCAAATTCGATTTACTGGCCGAATCCAAGTCCCAAAAACCCTGAGTCTGTCGCACGTGGGCCATGCCCAACCAAGGACGCCAGTTGCCCGGATCCACCCGGCGCGCCAGCTCATACCGCCTAACAGCGCCATTCATATCGAACGCATTGCGCCGCCCCTCCCCCAGATAGTGCAGCCCGTAGGAAAGGAAAACCTGAAGAGAAGCCAACAGCAAAACTACCGTCATGGCGATCGCCAAGCCTTGCCCGCATAGTCGCCACGGCCGCGCAACGGTTACAAGCTTCAAATCTCCAGATGAGAATAATCCAGCCGATACAACGCCCGCGACGAGAACCAGTACATGCACATTGGAAAAGATATGCAGATTATAATCGAACATAGAATGCGCCACACTCCCGGCCACTCCTCCCAACAACCCCGCGATGAGAAACGCATCCTTATCATGCTCCGCCAATATCAACAACCGCATATATCGAATCAAAGTGTACACGGCAAAGCCGGCAAAGAGCACCAGCCCAACTAAGCCGTATTCCATAACAAGCTGATAAGATTCATTATGAAGGAAGTTAAAAAAAAGCTGCATCGAGTGATTCTTGAAACGCGGATATACCCAGGGAAACGATGCGGGGCCCCAACCCAGCGCCGGTTTGCCCTCAACCGCAGGGATGCTGTCCTTCCACATCATGAAACGCCCTTGAACTGCAGGATCCGGGGAAGTCAGCATGGCTCCCGCAACACGGGTTCTAACCATAGGCGAAACAGTCCACAACGTCACACCAACGCCGCCTATAATTAAGGGGATGACCACAAGCATCAACAGGAATAGTTTGTTACTTCTGCGCAACGCCATTAGCAGCGAAGCGACTCCCAACCCAACGACAGCGCCAATCCAGCCGCTTCGTGATTGCGTTATAATCATGACCGGCAGAAGCACGATCAAACTGTATCCAGCCAACAATCGGAGCGGGACATCGGCCGCGCGCATAAAAACCAAGCAGAGCGCTACGGGCATAACGATTTCCATCAAGGCAGCAAAGTGATTGGGACAAAAATATGTGCCACTGGCTCTCATCTCGTAAACATCGGGCCGTTCCAAGTTCAAAACCATCCGCGTACCGTGAGCATGTTGAATAATGGCATACCATGCAATCATGGTAACCAGAAACAGCATGGTGCCCAACAGTAACTTCCAGCGTTTTTGATAACGCGCCATTTCGGTCCACGCCAGATAAGAGAAGAACCAGGAGCCCATCTTGATTAACTCAATCCGTGCATCGTAAGGCGCCTCGGCAAAGGGCATGAGCAACCAGCCGTATATCCAAAAAAGCATCCAGCCTATCGTGCCCGGTGAAAACGCCCAACGGCTAAGATCTTCATTGAATAGAGGTCTTATGGCGACAAGAAACAAGCCCGTGAACGACAAGATCATCAAGGGACCGATTGACCACATCCGCACGGCGCCAAAGAGATAAATCCCAACAGCGGCTGGAGCCAGCATTAAAAGCATGGCCGTCCAATCGTATAGAGATCTTCTTGTAGACAAGGGTTTCGTGAAATGACGGCGGCGACGAGGAGAAGCCCGTTCTTCTGCAATGATGACTGGAGCAGCCAAGTTAGAAAACGCTCCTATGCACAACGATCACATCGCCCGCCTCAATCGCTACGTCTTTTTCAGGATGCTGCTCAAAACTTCGTGCGTCATAATACTCCGCCTTATTTCCTCTAAGCAGCTGGATCTTCTTGGCATTGGCAAATTCCGTATAGCCGCCGGCGGCCGCAAGAGCTTGAACCAGCGTCACCCCGCTGGCCAACGGAAAGCGTCCGGGTTGTCGAACCTCCCCGCGGACATAATAGCTCTGCGAAGGCAGAATCACGTTCACCATGATATTCTTGTAAATCTGCTGATCGATATAGGCCTGGCGAATCACTCGTTCCAGTTCGGATGATGACTTTCCGGCTGCTGTCACCTCATTGATAAACGGCAGGTTGATCTTACCTATTTCATCCACTTGATCTTCAATCTGCTGTTCCTGCGGAATGCCACGCAACGAAACCACCACCTGATCGCCCGGCTTGATCAAATAGACCGACGCCGCCCGGGTCGACTTGATCTCCACGGGCATGGCGAGAGGAGCGGAAGGTTTGATCGTTGCAGGCGTCGCTGCCGGTTTGGCCGCCACGGTCTGAAGCTGAGTTTGAACCGTTGCGGGCGTAGAGAGACGCGCCGAGGGCATCGATTGCGGACGCACCATACCATTGGTCGCCTTCCCTGAAGCTTGCGTTAATTGAAGCGAAGCCGGCGGCAATACCAACGGCTTGGGCGGCGCGTTCCTCGGCGGTGGGATCACATAAGGGCCAGGCCGAGACGAGGTACAACCCACCGCGAACAACAATGCCGCCATCATACAGAAAATATTGCGCATCTCACTCCATCCCTTTTTAAAACAGAGAATCTTTTCCATCCGCCGATGCCGCAATCGTTTTAGCGGGCACCTTCTCCTGACCGTCCGGATTATACTGCGTATACGATGCGTGATAGTAATAATAATAATCGTCCCGCATGATATTAATGTTATTCAAAACGACACCCAAAAGCTTCCCGCCCACATTTTCCACCATGCGTTTGGCTCGCGATGAAATGACTCGGGGATATTTGCGATATTGCACGACCAACAGCACCCCGTCCACCTCGCTGGCTAAAATGGATGCGTCTGTTATGCCGATGATCGGAGGAGAATCGAAGAAGACGTAGTCATAACGCGACTTCAGATCCTTGACCAATTCCCTCATACGCTGTGAATCGATAATACCCATCATCGATCTTGGCAAGCGTCCACTGGGTAGAAAGCTAAGATTCGGAACAATGGTCGGCTTAACGCATTCCTCCAACGTCGAATCCTTCATCAGCACATTGGTCAGACCAATCCGATTGGACATGGAAAGAATGGAATGCTGAACAGGGCGTCGCAAATCGGAATCTACAACGATCGTCTTGTACCCCAGTTGAGCGCACGTATAGGCCAGATTGAACAACGTGGTCGATTTGCCTTCGCCCACACCGCCGCTGATCACCGCAAAGGCGCCGCCATGTATGCCTTTATTCGAGAACTGCATATTGGTTCGCAAGACCCGATAAGGCTCGCCGTGAGGACTCTCAGGACCTTCATGAATAAGCGGTCTGATTTTCTGCGGAATAACGCCCAACACGGGAAGACCCAGGAATTGTTCCACATCGTCCACGGTCCGAACCGAAGTATCCAGATATTCGATGAAGTAGGCCAACCCAATGCCGGCTCCAAAACCCAGGAATATGCTGAGAAGGATATTCAGCATGACTAGAGGGCTGGACGGCTTATTGGCGGGTTCGGCGGGTTCGACGACTTCCACCGGCGTGCGGGGCACTTCCACTTCAATCCCCTGCTGGGTAATTCGAGCCCTCAACGCATTCAAAATGTCGCGCTGAATAATGACGTTTCGTTCAGCCCGATCGAACGGCAAAAATTTCTTCTTTTCATCTTCAATGTCGCTATGCTTGGCCGCCTGCAACTCCGCTTCAAGCGCGTCAAACTTCGCCTTGGCCACTTCATAATCCGCATTCAAGCCGATCTTGAGTCCCACCAGCGATTCATTGAGTTTCTTCTTCAACTCATCCACGCCCGCCTGCAAGCGCTTCACATCAGGATGATTGACGCCCATGTTTTCAAGCATGAGCTTCAGGGCCACTTCCGTGTCGATCAACTGCTGACGAATGCTCGCAATGGATTGGTCCATTACGACGTACGACGACGCGTTCATCAGCTCTGTGCCTTCCAGCGACTCCAATTGGTTCAAACGCGCTTTACGCACCAACATGTCGACGCGAGAGGCAATGCGATCGGCTTCCAATTGCTGAAGGCGAACTTTGTCGGCACGGAAACCCTGTCCAAGGAAACTGACGCCGACCTCCTGCCGAATCCGCTCCAGTTCGCTCTCCGCCTGATCCACCTTTTCCTGCTGCTTCTGAACCTCGTTATCCAGAACTTCAATCGCACGCCGTAATTCGCTGCGCTTCACATCCAACCGTTGCTCGCGATAAACCGCGGCCATTTCGTTGGCAATACGGGCGGCTAACTCCCGATCTTCCTGCGTGACAGAGATGTTAATAAGGCTTGTGTCGCGATCCTGCTCAATTTTGATGCTGCTGGAGAGAGTTGCCAGAGCATCTTCTTTCGTGATGGGGCTTTTGTCGTCGTTATACTGCTGTCCCCATACAGCCTGAAGATTCAAATTGTCGATCACCGCGTAAAGCAACGGCGTCGATTTAAGAATTCGTTCCTGCGTGCGGAGAAAAAACGGGTTATAGCCCTGAATCATCTGCCGTTCGAACACGTCGACGTCCATCGAGTCTTCGCGAACGAGAATACGCACCGTCGAGCTGTATTTTTTGGGTTGCATGAACGTGACGGCGACACCCGTAATAACTATCAAGAGGGTAACCGCCATCACGATTTCTTTTCTGGATTTGATTACGCGCCAATAATCCAGAAAGTGTAAAGCTGTGTCCTGTTGCGAATCCGCCATGAATTTAACTCCACATCCTAAAATAACTAGTGAGGCTCGGGTCGCCTCACTAGTTTCCATCCATCATGTATAAGCTGAAGCCGCGACAGGCAGGAAGCCGGTCCGCTTACAGCTGGATTTTCCAGCCGACATCCACACGATTCCGTTTATAGGACTCGCGCAAATCGCTGTCAAAATCCACGAATTGATAACCGGCTTCGAGCCAGTTATTGCGGTTGAGTTTGTAGGTGGCCCGTGTGCTGGCTTGATAAATATTTTCCACGCCATCCCGGGTCGTCACATCGACGGCCGTGTCCTGGTCGTAATCGCTGTAGGTATAACTGCCCGTGAGATACCAGGCTAAGCGAGCCGTCACGTCATAAGCCAAGCTCAGGTACATCTGGGCCTGTTTCTGGCTGGCATAGGGATAAATATTCGCTTCAAAGAGCGAGTACTTCGCGCCGCCCGTCAACCGCGTGGCCGGGGAGGGCAGGAAGGTCACCGAAAGATCTCCATACGGAGAACTCTCGCTGCTCAGATCGTCGTCATTGAACATCTTGCGCTGATAACCGCCGCGCGCGCTGCCCAACAAATTCGGACTGAAATTTTGCTCGGCGCCGAGAGCCAGATAGACGCTCTTGGAACCGCGATCCGCACCGTCGTAGCTGACATCTTCGTAGCGGCCTTGCCCCAAAACCGTCGTCTTAGGCATGACGCGTTGACGCAAGGTCAAGCCGCCAGCCCAAATTATATAATCTTCGTTTGCAGAGGTCACGGAATCGTCGTAACGAAGCAAGGTATTGCGGCCTTCCACATCCACACGCGTCTGAGGGGCAATGATATAACCCAAGCCCAAAACGGCCAAGTTGTAGTAGAAATCGTCTTCTTCGCGCACCACCAAGTCGCCATCGACCAATTCAGGCTGCTCGCCGCGGCGCAAGGTGTCCGTCAAGCTCAGGCTCAAGCGGGGTGAAAACGAATGATTGAAGACAAAGTCCACATCATGGTTGAAATCCCAATGATCGTCGTCGCGTTTTTCCCAGTATACGAGCGAGGGACGATAGCGCAGACTGACGAACGTGTTCTCCAGATTGAAATTGACCGTAAACTCAATTTCTTCGATTGCCTTTAGGCTGGAGGTTTTGTCGTGTTCGACGCCATCAGGATCCGTGCCTGCCTGATAAATATTGTCATCCCATTCCACGCGAAGCCGGTTATTAAACTGGAACGGTAGAGCTCCTTCTTTGGCAGGTGCGGATACCTGCAACATCCCCAACAGGAGCGACGTTGTGCAAATCCATTTAATCCATCTCATAAGTCTCCTCCTCGATTCATTCTGACTGCGCATTATTTGTTAATCGTTAATCCTGGGTAATGGGCAACGGACGAAATTCGCCCGCATCCAATTCCAACTGACTAAAGACCCGGGCCACAGACAGCATATCGACGCCATATTGTGTTTCGTCAATGGTATTAAACTTATGCCGTTTGGCCATGGGGTCTGACGAGGAGGTCACTACATTAGGAGCCACGGGCTCAGCCAAAGGATTCACATTATCAACCGCCTGGCCGATCGTATCGATGGGAACGCCGATGGACTTCAGATAATCGATCCAAGACTTGGGATCGTCAGGATTCTTAACTTCCGATTGCCTCTTCATGGACTGAACAATGATCCGGGCCAGATCCGCCTTGGTCACGACCTTGTCGGCCACCCAACCTTCGGCTGGAACAATACTGTTAGCCATCAAAACGCCAAAGCATTGTTCAGCGCTGGGGGAAGCGGGAATGAATCGGGCTAGGCCCAGAACATTCACCAGCAACTGCGCCAATTCGGCTTGCGAAACCTGTTTGACAGGGGTCGTTGCTTTTTTCTCTGCGTCGGCTTTAGCCGTGACAGGCGCGGTTTTTTCGGCGGTCTTGGCTTCAGGAGCCTTGACAGCCGTTTCTTTTTTAACTTTGGCAGGTTCGGCCTTCTTCTCGGCAGCGAAACTCGCCCCAGGAAGAATCCATGCACCCAACAAAACGGAAGTTACTACAAACAGTCCAACTCTCTTCATACTTGATACCTCCACCCCGCGGACACATGGTCCGAAGAGATTTCACTGTACGTGTTATCTGATACCCGTTAAGAAGACCTACAAACCTATTGGGCTATTTATTAACCCAATCGGGTAAAAACCGTCAACAGTAAAATGATGTTATTCTTGCAGGGGGGGCATCCGGACAGCCGCAAAAGCGAGAGGGGCTCTTCGTCGTGGGTAGGGCGGCCACTCCGCTGGCCGCCTCTTCGGACGCGAACGGAGTCGCGTCTCCTACCTGTATTTCCATGGAAAACGGCGGCTGTCCGGATGCACCCCTTGTAGCACGGTCTTTTTATGTGCACTGCAATTTGTTGGATCGCAAAAACGGGTTCGGCACACATTCGAGCAATCCAAGTACATGATTTATGGAGGGTTCCGCTCTGCCTGCCACGCGGAGCGCAACCCTCCAAAATGTAGATCTACCGGCAAACGTCGAAATGCCGCTGACGTTTTGACGATTTTCAGGCGTCGTGGTAAGATCTCAAGCAATGAATAGACATGTCGCAAGAATCAAATGGTACGCACAGGGCAGCGTATGGCTGTTGTTTTTTTCTGGTTTGCAGATTGCTTCGGCAGCAGACAACTCAGCGGGCGCCCACGCCTATGATAGTCGAGTGCAAATGCATGAAGTTGCTTTGGGCGAAGAAATTTCAACTCAATCCGGTGAAGAAACATCGCCCTCTTCCTATTTTAAGGATTCCTTTTTTTCATTGCCGGAAGCGCAAGGAACGGCCAACCCAGCCTCTCTGATCTCTCCTATTCGGGCCACGCCTTACATACCGGATAAAAAAGCAAAAAGCAAAAACTGGCTCACCCCAGCCGGCAGCGACAAAGACGAAAAATCGCCGGACGTGAAGCCGTCCGGCTGGGGATGGCTGGCGGACGATCTTAAAGAACTCCAGCAGCAAAGAAATCAAACGAGGCAAGACGACGAAGAAGAAATGGAACGACCGCTGACCTCATCCGATGACAGCCCATCTAAACTGACGCTGCAAAAACCGGATCGGGAACAACCGGCAAAACCCTCCCCGCTCCAGTCAAGCGCCTTCGAACCCGTTCAATCTCGACCGCTCCTTACAAGCCCCCTGGACGATTCGCCGGACAGTTTGCTAGCAGGAAGAAATCCGATGGATAACAATAAGTCGCCCGCAGCCCGCCTTCCGGTCGAAAGGATGCGTCCCGCCGACTCGCGGTCGTTTAGCGCTCAGCCGAAAAATGAAATGCTGGATCGCGGGTCGGGAACAGATGCGGCGTGGGGACTGGAGCGAACCCGCAGCCGGCAAACGGAAGCACCGGCGGGGTTAACTCAAACAGCCACTATTTTAAAGGACATATCGGCGTCAACCAAGGGATCGGCATTTTCAATGCCGGGCTCATTAAGTCTCTCAGGCAAACCAGAGCTGTCTAAAACCTTATCCGCCAGTTCCCCTTTTACTGGCTCAGGAAGCTCGATATTTAAAAACCAGGATTCGGCGTTCCGTCCGGTATCCAGCGATTTGGGCAGCTCCTTCATGACGGATACGCGCAAGGCATCGGGATCTTTGTCTGGTCAAATGCCTCTTTCATCGCAACCGTTGGGGCAATTCAATTCGTTGCAGTCCCCTCCCAAGGATTTTCGGTCGCTATCGGGTAGATGAGGGCCGCTTTGTTCAACGCGGTCAGGCATTCTGCAAATAGTTCACGGCATTCTGAAACAGCTTCAAGCCCAAGCCTCGTTCAGGAATAGTTCCGTCCAAGCGTTGGACTTGCCATTGGGGATGATTTTCGGGGTACAAATACGCTTCAGGATGAGGCATCAAACCAAAAATGCGGCCGGAAGGATCGCATAAGCCGGCAATGGCATTCAATGAACCGTTGGGATTATGAGGAAACGCCATCGTCGATTCGCCCGAAACAGGATCGGCATAGCGACACGCCACGCAACCTTCCGCTTCCAGTCGTTCAACGAGCCCCTTATCTAAGGCAAATATTTTTCCCTCCCCGTGTCGAACGGGCATGGGCATGAAATCCAGCCCTTGCGTAAACACGCAGGGAGACGAAGCCTCAAATCGCAGTTTTACCCAGAAATTCTGAAAGGAACCGCAATCGTTCTGCATCAAGGAAACTTTTTGGGTGAAATAATCCTTATCGAATCCTGGGAGCAAACCCAGCTTGACCATGATTTGAAAGCCATTGCAGACCCCCAGAATCAGCTTGCCCTCGTCGATGAACCGCCGAAGCTCCTCGCTCATGCGATGCCGGACGCGAACGGCAAAGACATGGCCCGAACTCAGGTGATCGCCGTAGGAAAAGCCGCCGATAAACATCAGAGCCTGGAATCCGTGAAGCCTCGCCGGTTCCGCCAGCAGATCGTTCAAATGAATGAACTGTACATTGGCGCCCGCCAGTTCCCAGGCATGCCGGGACTCCGCCTCGCAGTTCAACCCATAGCCTGTAATAATTAACACCGATACCGTTTTAGCCGTCATAACTTAAATTCCATAAAGCGTTTTCTTGAATGCCTTGCGCAAATCGGCGATATCGCCATTCAACACGGTTGTACCTTGGAGCCCATGTACTTTCAGTCGAGGCTCCTGCGCCACGCTCCCTACACGGGCGCAAGGCCGCCCTTGGAACAGGGCTTCCAATTCGCCGGCTTTCTCTGGGGCGCAGGTTACTACAAACCGGCTGTTGGATTCCGAGAAGAGCAGCTCATCGTCGCTCAGGCCCGCATCGGCCGGGACATCCGCCAGGCGAATTTCCGCTCCCAGGTTTCCGCCCATGGCCGCCAGCGCAAACGCGGCCGCCAAGCCTCCGAGCGTGGGCGTATGCGAAGACCGAAGGAGTCCGGCATCCGTGGCTTTGGACATGGTTTCATACAAGGCTTTGGCCTTTTCGGCATCGACTTGGGGCGCCGCGCCTCCGTAGTCCGCCGCATTCCCCTGTCCTGCGGCGAGCAGGCGGTAATACTCCGAAGCGCCCATTTCGTCGCGGGTCAGGCCGATGACATACACCACATCGCCTGGCTTCTTGAAATCCATCGTCACGGCCTTGCGGACATCGTCCATCTTGGCGATCGTGGAGAACAGCACCGTCGGCGGAATGGAAATCTTTCGCCCTCCGCGGACGGAATCGTTTTTCATGCTGTCCTTGCCGGAAATGGCGGGAACGCCGTAAGCGACCGTCAGGTCATACAAGGCTTTGTTGGCCCGCACCAACTGGGCCATTTTGTACAGGCCGTCCGGGGTTTTCTCGGACAGAACGGGATCGGGCCAGCAGAAATTGTCCAAGCCCGCCATCTGCCCAAGCTTTCCGCCGACGCTGATAATGCGTCGAACCGCCTCGTCGATTACGCTGGCCATCATGTGATAGGTGTCGAGGTCGGAGAAAAAGGGATTAATCCCTTCCGCAAGAACAATGCCTTCGTGGGTCCCGTGTTCGACGCGCATGATCGTGGCATCGCTCGGGGCGTCGCTAAACACGCCGACAAACGGCTTCACAACGCTCAAGCCCTTCACTTCGCCGTCGTAAATCCGCGATTTGTATTCCTTGGAGCAGGCATTTAAACTGCCCAGAATTTTCTCGAGAACCCGCGTGCGGTCGCCGCGACGAGGCCGCTTCGGCGCGGCAATCTGCGGAGGCGTCCAACGCGCTTCCATGTGCAATCGGGGGCAACCTTCATGGAGAAATTCCATGTCGATGCGAGCCACGATTTTTCCGGCATAGCGGACGACAAAAGCGCCGGAATCCGTAAATTGGCCCAGCGCCACGGCTTCGACATCCCGCCGTTTGGCCAAGGCCATAAATTCGTCGAGTTTTTCTGGAAAAACCGCCAACGACATCCGTTCCTGGGCCTCCGAAAGCAGGATTTCCCAAGGCTGGAGGCCATCGTATTTCAGCGGCGCATGAGTCAGATCTAAATCCGCTCCGCCGCTCAACCGGCTCATCTCGCCGAGAGAGGAACTCAAGCCGCCGGCGCCGTTGTCGGTAATGGCGCGAAACAGCCCCAGATCGCGCGCTTCCATCAAAAATTCGTACATCTTCCGTTGCGTGATCGGGTCGCCGATCTGTACGGCTTGCGCCGGCGATTCCTGCCGAAGCTCTTCGGACGAAAAAGTGGCGCCGTGAATGCCGTCCTTGCCGATGCGGCCGCCGCACATGACGATGGCATCGCCAGGCATGATTTCCTTGCGTTCCGAGGGCCGATCCTGAAGCAGGCGTGGAATACGACCGACGGTGCCGCAATAAACCAGCGGCTTCCCGATGAACCGGTCGTCGAAGCGTTCGAATCCCCGTACCCAGGGAATGCCGCTCTGATTGCCGCCATCGATGACGCCGTGATGCACGCCGTCGCGGATGCGGCGAGGATGCATCAAGCCCTCGGGCAAGTGCCCGTCGTAGAACGGAGAGCCCAGGCAGTAACCCCAACTGTTGCAGACCAGCTCGCACCCCATGCCCGTGCCCATCGGATCGCGGTTCACCCCGACGATTCCGGTAATGGCTCCGCCGTACGGATCCAAAGCCGACGGGCTGTTGTGCGTTTCGACCTTGTAGGAAATGTTGTAGTGCTCGTTAAACTTGATAACTCCGGCATTGTCGCTGAACACCGAGACCAGCCAATCGATCTTTTTCGTAATCTCTTCGGTTGAGCCGCGAATGAATGTTTTGAAGAGCGAGTCGATGGTTTCCTCGCGGCCGTTCTCGTCCACATAGCGGATGATGCCGGAAAAAATCTTGTGCTTGCAGTGTTCCGACCAGGTTTGCGCCAGGCATTCGAGTTCGACATCGGTCGGCTGGCTTCCCAAGCCCGATTCCGACCGGGCCTTCTGCACTTCCGGACTGCGGAAATAATCGCGGATCGCGTGCATTTCCTCCAAGCTCAGGGAAAGAATGCCGTCGCGGCTGATCTTCATCAAGGCTTCGTCGGAGCCGCTCAGGTCCATCGTTTTGACTACTGGCTCGGTCTTCTCGCGGATCACCGGAACCGTATTGTCCACCGGCTCGACCGCCCATTCTTCCGGGGAGAACACGCGAATCGTCTGAATCAACTCGTTGGCGAGCAGGTCGCGGCCCAGCCGGGAAGCATCCTCGCGGGTCAACTCGTGTCCAGTCAGAAAATATTGAACCGAGGTATAAACCCCTTCGTGAACGCCCAGCTCCCGGTCGAGTACATCGGCCACCACCACTTGGGCGGTGCGGCCGACATTATCCGTCACGCCGGGTTTGAACCCCACTTCGATCATCCAGGCAAAGGATGCCGCCGGCAACCGTCCCAGTGCCGAACGGGCAATGACAGGGTCGGCAAAAGCCTTCTGCACCTTCCGCTGATCGCGCGCCGGCAAATCGAGGTCCACCTTGTACACGTCCCGTGTGCGGCAGGAACCCACCGGCAGCCGCAGAAAACTGCGCGCCTTGGATACGACTCCATCGCCCCGGGGATCGCGAACGCCGCGTTTTAAACCAATTTCTATTCGAAATGACATAAATTGAACTGTTAATTAGCTGTTTTCCGTGAAAAGAACTGAAACAATACACAAAAAGATGTGCAATTCCAGATGTTTATTACTATAGCTCGATACGGGAAGGCACTGCAAAATGGAAAAAGACGCAAAAACACGGTTTTTTTGGTCGCGGGAGCGGGATTTTACGTTCAAAACCTGCTTGCGGCAGTATTTTTTTAGATATTATGCGGGATTATCCCCTCAGACGGGCGGTCCACGCGACAAAGAAATTGCGATCCTGCATCGTCTTAACCACCGCCAGGATTGGGCTAACGAACAGGTCCAACGGATCATCCGCGCCGTGTTGGAATCCGGCAATCCCCCTCCGGCTGCCGACATTCTCGTCCAGGAACTGCTGACCGCCATGCGCGCCGACTTCCGCGATTCCCGGAACGGCCTCTACCGTCAGGCGGGCAACGCGTCGAAAGGCCTTTTCGAGCACGAATACCAACTCAAAGTCCCGGATCATATTTGGAAGGAAAACGCAGACCGCGCCGAAGACGCCGTCCGGCGTTTTCTCGAATCGGAAACCCTGAAGTGGATTCTGGCCCTGCCCCCTGAAGCCCGGCTTGAATCGCCCAAGGGGGTCGAATTCATCCTCGACGGGCTGCCCGTCCGCGTCCGGCCCGGCTTTGCGTTCCGTCGCGACGATCGCATCGAACTGGTCCACTGGCGCATGGAATCGCCGCTTCAGCTCGACGATATCGAATCCGCCGGCCGGGTTTTATACGCTGCCTCAAAGTGGAACGTATCCCTCGAAAAAATCCAGCTCGTCGACGTCGAGCTGTCCACCGGCGAGGAACATCGGCACGCCGTGGATGAGGACGCCCTAAATTTTGCCAAGGAATACATTCACGACTCCGCCGACGAGATGCAATTCCCCCTCGACGACCCGGAAACCAACACCGCCGCCGAAGACAACTTCGACACCACCGAAGACGACGCCCCCTGCCGACGCTGTCCCTACCTCAAAGTCTGCCCCAAGTGGACTTGAAGAATTTGCAATTTGCGATTGCCAATTTGCAATTTTGGAAGCCGTCGCAATGATTCGCGGCATATAAATGTCCGCTCTCTTGAGATAGCCGCGAAGGATCGCATGCAGATTGCTCAAACATCAATTCAAGCGCGGAATCTGCGGCAGGCGATCGAAGTGTCGATCGCGCGACAGGAGATAAAGATCGTGTTGCACGGCCAGGGCGGCAATCCATATGTCGTTGGTGGGAATCGGCGTTCCCTGTACGCGCAATTGATGAAAGATATGAGCATAATGGTGAGTTGTGTGCTCGTCGGGATAAAGCACCCGGACGCGGCTGCGATTCAAGAACCGCGTCAACACGCTCTCGTTGCTCCGGGCCTTTGTTCCGCACAGGAATCCGGCGCGCAACTCGGCCAGACAGACAAAAGGGAGGCAAATTTCCTCGGCGCGTTGGAACCAATCCACGGTCTGCCGATCGGCAGAGCAGAAATCGCGATACCGGTTGGTATCAATCAAGACTTTCACTTCCACAACTCCGGATCGATCTTATCCATGTCCTTGAGGGCCTTGTCAAACTTGGGATCCTCGACCCAGGTTCCCGCCAGATCGTCCAAATCGTGATACCGAACCTCTTCCTCCGCAATTCCCAGTCCCTTGGCCAAAGCAGCGATGGCCAATTCATTCAGACTTTTCTGCTCCTTGACGGAACTCTCCCGCAGCACCCTATCGATGCGCGGCGGGATGCTTCGGAGGGTATACTGAATGTCTTGCCTCTTGTTCATGTAGGCAATGTATTCTAAACATGCCTGCACGTCAACCATCCTGCAGCGAGCCATTGCAACAAAAGCTTACGTATGCCGACGACGACGGAGCGCCAGGGCGGACAACGTGTAAAACAGCGCGCCGGCCAGAACCGTGTAGAGAAACGACAGCCCCAGCCACTTGAGATCGCCCCAACCCATGCGCAGGGTGCTGTGGAGGGTGGGGACTTTCTTTTCGAAAAGCGAGTAGCTGGGAAGGATCAGATAAAAGGCATACGTCGCGACGTTGGCCGCGCCATACCAGAATTTGACCCACGGCGCAGTGGCCTGATGAAGGGCCGCCGACAAGAGCACCAGCAGGCCGTAGAAGGTTCCTTCGTTGAAAATCGAGATCAGGATGATCGCCAGAAACGGATGCATGACCGTGACCAGAAACGACAAGACGGAAAGGATGACCACCAACTGCAAGAACCCTTCTGCGATCACGTAGAAGACGCCCCATTGCAACGGAATATGCCACACTTTGAACAAGATAAGAGCGCCCGCGAGCACGAACATATAAAGAACGGCGGCAACCAGCAGCACGGCGGCAAAATGGGCCAGCAGCCAAATCTCCGACGGGCAGGGTTTCGTGATGACCATCTTGAAGCAACGCTGATTGAAGTTGTAGTAGAGCGTCATCACGGCCAGCGACGCCGTAAAAAACATCACGAACCATTGCGATTGTTCGATCAACATTTTGATGAGCTGAAACTTGTCGCGAGCCGAGACAAAAAACAACGATGGGATCAACGTCGTGGCCCAAATAAAGCAAATGAACAACGCCACCAAAGCCGCCAAGCGATTCCGGCGGAAGAAAATCAAGTTGGCGATCAAATTGGCGCGGAAGGCTTTCATCCCATCGGCCCGCCTTTCAGGATCTTGAAGAAGGCTTCTTCCAAATTCTGCCGTTTGAGCGCGCACGACCACAGTTTAATCCCTGACGTCTCGACAAAGCGCATGAATTCCGGCAGGTGCTGCGAGGGCAAGGCGCCCCGGCGGAGGTCGTGCAGGGACGGCGTGGCCGTCATAAACTCCGGCAGCACGAGTCCATCGGGACCGCTGAATTCCACGATGTAGGTGTCCGAATCGTACTTCATCAACTGGCGAAGATCGTCCTGCACCACGACCCGCCCATGATCCATGATCGCCACCCGGTTGCAGACCATTTCAACCTCGGACAGAATGTGCGAATTGATCACGAACGTGGCGCCCTGCCGATTCATATCGAGGATGATGTCCCGGAACTCTTTGACGATCACGGGATCGAGGCCGCGGGTCGGTTCGTCGAGGAAGACCAGATCCGGCTGCGTAATCAGACAGGTCGCTATCCCCAGCTTCTGCTTCATGCCTTTGGAGCAACGGTCGAGCCGCATATCTCGAAATTCCGTAAGCCCCACCCGCCGGATGGCCTCTTCCAGGCGCGCTTTGGGAATATCGTTTACATACAACCCGGCGTAATAGCGCAGCGCCTCGAACACCGTCAAATAAAGATGGTAATGGGGTTCTTCGGGAACATAAGCAATGCGTTCGAACGACTTGCTTCCGGGCACGGGCTCCAATCCTCCGACCCGGATGCTGCCCTGCGTCGGACGGATCAGTCCGAGAAAACAGTACATGGCCGTCGACTTGCCTGCGCCGTTGGGTCCCAGCAAACCGAACACATCGCCCCGATGGACCGTAACGTTAAAGCCGTCGAGCGCCCGGAGCGGCTTGCGGCGGATTCCGCGCTTGAAGACAACCGTGACATCCCGGGCTTCGATCATGGCGGAGGCGCCTCCATGAATAATTCGTGCAGCACTTGCTCGTCGGTCTTGTTGGTGATGCTTAACTTGTCCAAACGCTCTTTGACGCTGTTGCACAAACCGCAATTGCACGTATACAAACTATTCCCGCACGACGGACATTTCATCCGTTCGGCAAAAGCAAGAGCCGGACCTTCCAACTTCACCTCCGACTCGGCTTTCTTTTTGGAGTGGGTCTTCTTTTCTTGGACCGGCGACACTTGCTCCTTGAGCCCTTTTTCGTAATCGACCCGGCTGATGCCCAGACCTTGCTTGAGCAAATCGAAGTCAACCTGGGTCAGCGGGTCAAAGACCACATCGGCATTGGCAATACCGCCTATTTGAAACAAGCTGATCCGGCCATCCATGCCGATAAGCACCGTCGTGGGATAGCTCTGGACTCCATATTGCGCGGCAATGAGGCTGTTGGTATCGATGCCCACGGAAAACGTGAGCTTCCATTCATTCCAAAACGCATCGACCAATTCGGGTTTCTCATCCACATTAATCCCCAGCATCAACAAGGGGTCCTCGCGATGTTTAAGCTGGTAAGCCTGCAATTCGGGCATCTCCTCCTTGCAGGGACCGCACCACGTCGCAAAGAAGTTCAGAATGACGACCTTCTTCCCAATGTGTTCGGCCAGACGGAAGTTTTCCCCTCCACGGAGCGGCAGGTTGAAGTCCGGCGGATATTTGCCCTGCCAGCGTTTGGACTCCCTCATGTAGGAAGTGACGTTTTCAACGGCCCGGGGCTCAGGAGGCGGTTTGGATAGCGCATGAAAAACCGCCACCCCTATGCCCAGGGTCAGCGCGGCGAGGATCAGGACTTGTTGAATCCGTTGTATGCTCATACGCAATTAGATAAAGCGAATGGCAATATGACATAGCCCTGCGTAAACGGCAAATCCTTTAAACCTCGCCGCTGCTATTTAGGTGGTCCGGCTTCTCCGAAGACGGACTTTCCTCCAAAGACCGCGCGACTCAGGGCTTGGCCGGCGCTTTATCCTTGGCCATGTCCGCTTTCAGACTGGCCGCCAAATCCTCGATCTCCTCGCGCGATTCGTTTTGCATCACGATCATGTGGGCGAGCAAACCGCCCAGGCGGGGATCTTCTTCCATGGCCAGATCGTAGCGCTCCATGACGGCCTGACTGGGCCGCTTGAAAAACACGGTGTTGGAGTTCGGGTTCCGCCAGGCGGGATAGCCTGCTTCATCCAATTGCGCTTTAAAAAAGGTCGCATTAGCCAGGATGTCGGCGGCCTGCTGCTGGAAATCGGCCATGCTGTGGCGCTGGAGCTTCCACCAGAATTTCAAAGGCGACAGGGCCGACCGCGAACAGGTAATGGTGGGCACGGCGTCATTCAGATAGGGCACGCGGAATGGATTCTGACGATCCAAAACGTCCTGGGTGGTGATGAAAAAGCCGCACGGCTCGTCGAAGCCGAAGAATTTATGCCCGCTGACGGCGATCGAGTCGAAGTGCATCAACTTGCGGTCGATGACCTCCTTGTGCTCGCTGAACGGCAGGTAACCGCCGAACAGGGCCCCATCCAGGTGCCGGTAAACGGCCAGGGGCGGCTTGCGCTGCAAAACCTCGTCGATGCCTTTCTGATCGTCCACTGCGCCTTTGAAGGTCGTGCCGATGGCGATGACAATAAGCGCCGGCTTGTTCGTCTCCAGCGCAGCCTCGAATTTCGCGACGTCCATGTGCCCCATGACGTCCGAGGGAATAAGCTTCAATTCCAGGTTTTGCAGATCGCCGATCTTCTTGATGGAATAATGCGCATCTTCCGAGACATACAGCACAGGGCGCATTTGGGTCTTGGCCAGAAGGTACTTCACGCCGAAATAAACGCCGTGATCGTTGCCGTCCGTGCCGCTGGACGTCACGATGCCCCAGGCTTCTTCCGGGGTAAAACCATAGAGCGGAGCGAAGAAGTTGATCACTTCGTTTTCGAATTCGTGCGTGTTCATGAGCAGCGCGCTGGACTTGCGGGGGTTGCCCACGTTGTTCATCGAGGTATTATGAAGCCCCGACTGCACATACCATTCGTAGAATTCCTTGAGATCCACATTCTGATTGATGGGATAGCCCATCACGTGTTCGCGCAGGTCCAGGATTTTCTTGGAAAAGGCATTGAGCCGATCCATGGGGACGTCGCCGCCCCAAACAAACGACGCAGAGACAACCAGCGATATCAGGATCAGTATGGCGGTTTTCTTCATCTTTATTCCTTTGTGCGGGATGCTGACTTTTGTGTTGGCCGTGCAGCGGTTCATCCAGAAACCGTCGCACCGCTTAAATTTTGTATACTTCGAACAGACGCTGCTCGGTCTGCTCGCCGTCCATGCGGGCAATGACTTCCACGTAGGGCGCCAGCGTCGAGTTTTTCAGTTTGTGCTTCAGCAAGTTGTCCAATTGAAAAACCCCGGCCGAATTATTGAGCGTAATGGACAGGCGCAACGGACGTTCTTCGCCCTTTTCGATTTTGACATCTTTGATCGCCTGGGCCGACAGCGAGTGAATGTTCAGCATGCCCGCTTCGAACGTGATGCGGGAGCGGCCCTCGGTCATGTCCGTGGCATCGGCCACCTTGAGCACGCCCGCTTCCAGGGTCAGGCAGCTCTGATCGGCATCGTGCGCGATGATCGCATGCAGCACCTCGGCGACCATGACGGTCAGGGCAGGCTCTTCGTAGATTTTCGACAATAGTTGCCGCGCCTTTGGATAGGCCAGAATCAAGCTATACCGTTCGTGGTCTTCGCGGGTGACGCTGATGCCGATGTCGTGCAGGCAAGCGGCCGCGACGACCACCAGCTCGGCGTCTTGCGCGGTCAGGCCGTGATTGATTTCCACGCCGGACTTAATGCCGCTTTCCATCAGCAGCCGGAGCATCCGCAACGCCGCATTGGCCACGATCCGTACATGCACATCGCCATGATCGTTCATGCCGATGCGATCCACCGCATTGATGTTCGCGCATTTCCAAAGTTGTTGAAGTTCTTGATCCGCGTTAATGAAGTCCAAAAGCTGCTTCAGCTTTTCGTTTCGCTTGACCGGAATATTGAATGTCATGTTACGAAGTTACTCGCTTTCCTTATGTTTGCGAGCAAAAAGACGGCGTTTAAAAGATCCGTCCCGGCTTCCGAGTCGAACATACCTTTTGAACCAAATCGGCAAATATGATAGGAAGCACGGCATGGACTATATTCTTCTATGAGCCTCTAATTTTGAGGATAATCCCAATGTTCGTCCGGCCAGTATTCCTTGCCCGGACCGATTTTAGTAAGCCCGCTTTCCTGTCCGATTTCAAGCAACAGGAAAAGGCCAAAGACCAGCATCATCAACCAGGCCCAGAGCCGCGCGTTCCGGCTGGAGGCTTTCTTGGCCGCGATCAAGCTGGGCAGCACGCCGAACAGGATTACGATGCCGATGCCGCCCACCAGATTCATGGCGTTCAGAAATATGTGGGGAAATCCAAACGCGATGACCAGCGGCGGCAGGAACGTCAAGGCCAGGATCAACATCCGGCTTTTTATCTTCAGGAAGTTCTCGGTCATATCCTGGATGAATCCCAGCAAGCCAATGCCATTGGCGACATAGGACGTGACGATCGCCAGCAACGCAAAGGTGAGCGCCGCCGAGGTAAAGAAACTCGAATGGAGGATCTCGGCCAACGGTACGGTGGCAGGCACGCCGGCGTCATAGGCGGCGCCCAGGCTGATCGCTCCCTTCAAGGGCAAGGCTCCCACCCCGACCAGAATCCAAACGGCATTCATGACCAATCCACTGATCATGCCGATAACCATGGCGCCCATGATGCGAGGCCAGCGCCATTCAAGGCTGCCGCAAACCGAGGGGATAATGTTATGAAAATGAAAGGCGGTAATGATCACCGGAAAGGTCGCCGGCAGGAAAACCCAGTCGGTAAAAGCCAAGCGTTTGACTTCCATGTGTTGAAACGCCATGAACACAATGATGGCAAAGGAGCCCCACATCAGGATCATCAGCACGGCATTGCACTTGCGAATCAGCGCCTCGCCCATCACCGTGACGCCGGTCATCGCCACGAACAGCCCCAAGGTCACTGCCCAGACGCCCGGACCGGCCGGAATACCGAAAAGCTGGACAATCACCGTCGTTCCGCCCGTCAAATAAGCGGTCAGCAGGCCATACAAGATCAACAGGTTGGCCAGCACGGCAATCCACTTTCCAGCTCCCCCCAGATAACGATGATACAGGCTCGGATAATTAAAGGTGGCAGCGCGAGTTTCCGTCGCCTCCCGCGCGAGCACCACTGCCGAGAAAAACATCATCCCGCACATGACCAACAAGCCAATCATGGAAGGAACGAATCCCGACAACCCGGTATTCACCGGCAGCGCCAAAATGCCCGCGCCAATCAAATTGCCGGTGATGAGGAAGGCGACGGAGATTACAATTCCAATACCTGCACCGGTCGATTTCATGCGGCTCCTTGTTAGTCACGCCTTCAAATGGACTTTCAATTATTCTACCCCCCACGTCCTTGGTGTTCAATCTGTTGAACGTTCAAGGGTTTTCTGGAGGGGCTCTATCGTGACCGTCTTTGCTGTTTAGCTTAAAATATAACCCATGCCGCACATCCTCTGGCTTGATCTTTCGGATGGCCTGTGTTTGTATCCCTCCATACGAAAAGGACTCATTATGCTCAAGGTAAACCGCTTGACACTGTCGCTTATGCTCCTTCTGCCCCTACAAGCCAGTCAAAGCCAGGAACCGACGCTTTCGCCAACTTTTCGGGCGACGCCAGGCAATCAACCCACCGATCGCTTGCTCTATCAGAATCCCGTTGCCACAAGCGTCGTCGTAGCCGGATCATGGGATACCTGGACCGGCCGATACTCGATGGTCAAGGGCGACGCGGCCTGGGAATTGGATACCCGCTCCGTGCCGGCGCCCTTCGGACGACATGAATTCAAGTTCATCGTAAACGACGAGTGGGAGTTGGGCGACAACCGCTTTCTCTACTTCAACACGGAGCGAATGCTGGAAAAGCCCTCCGGCTCGATCACCAGCGCAACCGTCGACGACACGAATCTCGTCACGGTTTCTCTTCGCCATCCCTTGCCGGACTCCAAAGCGCTGAGCGTACGACTTGAACCGGACGTCCCGATCCGGGAGTGGGCGCTCGCCTCTCCGCGGGAAGATGCCCGGCGGCAGGGATATTTCATTTCGGGCGGCTTGGTCACTTTTGTGTTCGATCCCGCGGTCTACGGTTTGTCGCTCCCTCCCGAAGCCCGAGTGACCGTCGCCGGCAATTTCAACGGCTGGGATTCCAGCGGCGGCCGCGGAACCCTCCGCGACGACAACCGCGACGGCCTCTATGAAATGACCACTCAACTCCAGGGCCTCCGTCCGCCCGGCGGAGAAAAGACGCTGCTCTTCAAATTCGTGGTCGACGGCAATCGCTGGCTTTCCCCGCCTCCCCAGGCGATCAACGCCGTTTCGGACGGCAAAGGGAACACGAACCTGAAACTCGATCCGGCGTTATCCGGAAGCACCCAATTGAAGATCTTTACGTTGAACCCGATCGATTTCAGCCAGCCCTTGCGAATTGCCGTCGATGGGCTCCGCGACCGGACCGTCTACTATGCCGTCACCCCCGGCGACATCATGGAGAAACTGAAATCCGACAAGCCTATGGGCGTTACGTTGGACAAAAAGCAGAACGTCACGACCTATCGGCTTTTCGCCCCGCGCGCCAGCCAGGTCTATCTCTGCCTTTTCAAGGGCCCCAAATACGACGTGCAAAAGCCGGTCTACAAGCGCTTGAAACCGGACGAACGCTATTTGATGTGGAAAGATCCGTCCGACGGCGTATGGGAGATTTCGCTGCTGGGACTGGATGACGGAAAATACTATTCGTTCAACATCGAAGGCCCCTCCGGCGACGGCGAGGCGTTCAATCCCCTGGCTCAAGTAGGCGATCCCTATGCGCTGGCCATGGCGCATGCGCACAACAACAGCATCGTCATCGATCCCGAGCGGCCCAACGAATGGTTCCAAGGCTGGACCGATGGGGACTACGTCCAAACGCCGCCGCAGGATGTCGTCATTTACGAAGCGCACGTCCGCGACCTGACCATGCACCCGTCGTCTGGCGTTGCCCCTGAACTGCGGGGAACCTATGCCGGACTGCCCGCCTCGCTGGGGACAGGGACCGGCCTGGATCACCTGAAAGACCTGGGCGTGACCACCATCGAACTGTTGCCTACCGCCGAATTTTCCAACACCCCCGGCGAATACAACTGGGGTTATGCGCCGGTTTTCTATTTCGCTCCCGATGGCGATTACGCCCGCAAACCACTGGCCGGCTCGCAGTATTATGAATTCAAGGCGCTGGTCAACGAGCTGCACCGCCAGGGTTTTGGCGTGATCATGGACGTGGTCTTCAATCACGTCGGCTCGCCCAATATCTTCAGCATGATCGACAAGAAATATTTCTTCCGGCTCAACCCGGATTTCACGTTCAGCAATTTCAGCGCCTGCGGAAACGACGTACGGACCGAAGCGCCCATGATGCGGCGGCTGATCGTCGACAACATCCTGTACTGGATGAAGGAGTTCCACATCGACGGCTTTCGCTTCGACCTGGCCGAACTGGTGGATCTCGACACCCTCATGGCCCTGCGCGACGCCGCCCGCGCCGTCAACACCAACGTCCTGCTGATCTCCGAGCCCTGGAGTTTCCGCGGCGAAAACAAGCACCAGCTCAAGGGCACCGGCTGGTCGGCTTGGAACAACGACTTCCGCTACTCCGCCAAGGACTTTGCCATGGGCCGCCGCAATCGCGACGGGCTCAAGAAAACCATTTTTGGTTCCGTCGAAAACTGGACCGCCTCTCCCTTGCAGGCCGTTAATTACCTCGAAAGCCACGACGACATGGCCCTTGCCGACGAATTCTGCACGCGCCCGGATCGCGATGGCCGCAACTTGACGGATTTGGATGTCTCGGCCAACCGGCTCGCCGCCGCCATTCTCTTCACCTCGCTCGGCATACCCATGATCTCCGAAGGCCAGGAATTCCTTCGCAGCAAATGGGGCGTGCACAACAGCTACGACCGCGGCGACGACGTGAACGCCATCCGCTGGACCGATCGCGAACGACCCCTGGCCAACGAGGCGCTCGCCTATTACAAGGCCCTGATCCGCCTGCGTCAAAGCCCCGAAGGCGCGGCCTTCCGCGTCGCGCAAAAGCCGCCAGCTCATTACTATCGCTGGATCGCGCCGCCCAACGACCAAGTTCTGGGCTACGTCGTCAACGCGCCCCGCATCCACACCGGCAACGGTTTCATCGTCCTGCTAAATGCCGGAGCCGATCCAACCTCCTTAAACGTCTCCTTCCCGCCAGGCCAATGGCGACAAATCGGCGACGGAGTGCAGCTCAATCCCCAAGGACTCCCCGAGTCCAAAACCATCCAAGGCCCTTGCATGCAAGCCATTCAGCTTCCAGGCATCCGGGCGCTGATCTTCATGGATGGGTTCGAATAGAAAGAGTCCAAAGTCCAAGAGTCCAAGGTCCAAAGTTTGTTGTTGGATGTTCCCATATTTTCCCTGGTTTTCTTCCCTTGCGCAATCAATCAGAGCGCGTATGTTGCTGGTGAAGACAGATTCGTTTTCAGGAGGGAGATTGTATGACAACTGAAAACGCAAGCTATGTGGTTACCGGGGCGCGAGGACATGTGGGAAGTCAAGTTGCCAAGCGCCTGCTGGAGGCCGGCAAGAAAGTCCGTGTAATCGGACGACACGTTGAAGGCCTTCGCGCCTATGTCGACCAGGGAGCCGAAATGTTCACGGGTTCCCTGGCCGATTCAAAAGCGATGAGCGAGGCCTTCCGCGGAGAAGTTCTCTTCACCATGATTCCACCCGAGCAGTCCTCTGAAAACGTACGCGAACACCAAAAGCGGATGGCCAATGCCATGACATGGGCCATCAAAGAGGCCGGAGTGAAATATGTGGTGAATCTAAGCAGCATGGGCGCGGAATTAATGGAAGGAACGGGGCCCATTGTGGGGCTTCATTACATGGAACAAGCCCTGAACGACTTGGAGGATGTTCATGTCCTTCATTTGAGAGCAGGCTTCTTCATGGAAAACCTACTGATGAGCCTGCCGGCCATTCGAGCGAAAGGCATTGTCCCGTCTCCGCTCAGGGCGGATTTGAGACTGCCGCTGATCGCAACCCGCGACATCGGCGACCGTGCGGCCCACTACATGATTGAACGGTCGTTTACCGGGAAAGTCGTCAAGGAATTGCAAGGACAGCGCGATCTGGCCATGCCGGACGTGGTTAAAATTCTTGGCCATGCGATAGCGCGACCGGAAATACAATATCGCCAAGTTAGTTATGAAGAGGCCGAGAAGGAAATGGTTTTGGCCGGAATGAGTCATGATTCAGCTCGGCTGATGGTGGAAATGGAAAGGAGTTTAAATGAAGGAAGGATTCGTCCACTTGAGATACGATCTGCTGAAAACACAACGCCAACCTCGTTGGAGGAATTCGCCCAGGAATTCGCCGCCGCATACCATGAGAGCTGGCGACGAAAAGTGGCCTAACAATAAGCGGCGAACGGCGAAGTCATAAGAAGGACTTTCATTCATCTGGAGCCGGGTCAATTGACCCGGCTCCAGCCTTTTATTCAAACCCATCGTTCGGCTCGCGAAATGCAACGGCTGTGGGTAAAACGGCTCGCGTTCATCTACAAGCCCTGTGTCACACTTCGCAAAGTGTGACACAGGGGGGTATTGAATGACGGTCAGGGCATGGTCACAAGACTGCAGGAACGAATCGGGAATGAATTGCAGGAAATCTTCATTGAAACTGGCCAGCAGTAAAAAAAAGGTTATGCCGAAAGTGCACATGATGCTGGGCGCATTGATAAATCCGGCGCCGCCCCCCCATGACAATGCATAAGATCACGATGAATGCCGTCCCCAGAGTTCCCATCGTATGATAAACAGAAAAACGCCGCCTGCCTTGTTCGCTCATGGACGCCTCCTTGGATTGATCTATGCATGTTACCCGAATAACATGCGAGCGTTGAATTTGTTCCGGCCAAAGCATCCGCAGACAAGCTTGACGCACTTCTTATTGATCGTATTGTTCCCGAAAGAGTGCTGGGGAGGCAGAACATCGTTAAAAAAGGAGATACCTTCATGAGCGTCACCAAGGAATTTAAAGAATTTGCCATGCGCGGCAATGTCATCGATATGGCCGTGGGCTTTATCATCGGCGGAGCGTTCGGGAAAATCGTCTCGTCGCTGGTCAGCGACGTCATCATGCCGCCGCTGGGCGTCCTCACCGGTTCGATGGATTTTTCAGAACGGTTTATTACCTTGGGCAAAGTTCGCTTCGATACTCTCGCCGAGGCCAAGGCGGCCAACGCGGCCACCTTGAACTACGGCATGTTCCTCAACAACGTCATCAATTTTCTCATTGTGGCCTTCGCGATCTTCCTGGTCGTGAAAGCCATCAACCTGGCCCGAAAAAAAGAAGCCGCCAAACCGGCCGAGCCCCCCGCTCCCTCCACCCAGGAAAAGCTGCTCATGGAAATCCGCGACGCATTGAAAAAGTCGCCCTAAGCCCACGCCCAACCTTGGACTTTGGACTACTTGGACTTTGGACTCTTTAGACTGCTGTTACGCCAAATTCCGCCCCGTGCTGGTCGTGGTCAAATGCCCGTCCTTCACCCCGCGCAACGCGATCAGCCGCTGGGCCATCTCGCGCACGCGGCCGGCCTTGCCGCGGACAATCACCACCTCCAGGCAATTATGGTGGTCCAGGTGGACGTGCGTGGTGGACACCACTTCGTGATGAAATTCGTGCTGCGCCTCCGTGACTTGATCCTGCAACTGCCGCTGATGATGATCGAAGACCAGCGTCACCACGCCGACGACCTCCGCCCCCGCCTCCCACTCTTCGGCGATCAGCGCGCGGCGAATCAGGTCGCGCACCGCCTCCGACCGGTTTTCGTAGCCATTTTTATCGATGAACCGGTCGAATTGCTTCAACAGTTCGGGTTCCAAGGACGTCGAAAATCGCTCCGCCATAACGCCTGCCTTTCCGTTTTCCAATGGTTGGAAAACTGGGGGCCATTTTTTCCAATCGTTGGAAAAATCGCGAGAACATTTTCCAATCGTTGGAAAATCGAAGAACCGGGACGAGGTCGTCCCGGCCCCGTTTTAGCGCCGCAGCGAATAAGGAACCTCCAGCCGGTGGGCGGCCATCAGCGCGGCGTCGGCAAGCACGCCGGGGGGCTTGCCTTCGGCGACGTTGCGGCCTTGGGAGATCACGATCACTTTCGCGCAAAGTTCGAGCACCAGTTCCATGTCGTGGGTGACGATCAAACGCGACGGGGACAGTTTACGCAGGTGTTCGATCACCTGACGGCGTGCGTGCGGGTCAAGGAAAGCGGTCGGCTCGTCAAGAACCAACACCGAGGGATTCATAATCAGAACCCCGGCCAAAGTGGCCAGCCGTTTTTGACCGGCGGAGAGATGGCCGGGAAAGCGGTCGGCCAAGCCGGAGATTTCCAGGGTTTCCAGCAGGCATCGAGCTTGAGCTTCCACATCGGAACGCCCGGCATTCAACGGCCCGAAGCAGACGTCTTCCAGCACCGTGGGCATGAAAAGCTGGTCGTCGGGATCGTGAAAGGTGAAGCCGATCTGCTGCCGGATATGCGGAAGCGTCCGAGCGTTCAGCGTTTCGCCGTGTACGCAGATTTGTCCGGCGGCGGGTTCGAGAAAGCCGGCCAGCGATAGGACCAGGGTCGTCTTGCCGGCGCCGTTGGGGCCAACCAACCCGACGCACTCGCCCTCTTCAATGGTCGCCGAAAAGCCGTTCAACGCCTGGGTTCCGTCGTGATAGGTAAATTCCAGTTTTTCCATTTCCAGCGCGGCGTTCATGTTGTTTTCTCCAGAATGAATTGCCCCAGCCATTGCACCAACGGCAGGCTGCGCAGCAGGACGCAAAGCAACGCCATCGCCCCCAGAAACAAGCCGTCGTTTATTCTGAACCGCCGAGATTGGGACAAAGGGAAATCTCCCTGGAAGCCCCGGACCTTCATGCAAAGAAATACTTTTTCTGCACGTTCCCAGGTGTGCCAAAGCAGGGCGGAAAGCAGCTTCGGCAAGACCCCGAGGGAAACATGGCGGCGGGTGGGATTTCTCAACTGCCGGGCGCGGGAGAGGTGCTGGCCTTCTTCAACCAGCAGGAAAAGATATCGATACAAAAACTGAAGTTGCGTGACAAACGGGCGAGGCACGCCCAACTGCAACAGCCCGTGCAGCAACCCCGGCAGCGACGTCGTCGCCACCACCACCAGGACCATGCTCAACGACAAGGCAAAACGAAGCACGATGGACAAAAAGGAAAGCCAGCCCGCGCCCAAGGTTAGGGTCCCGATCTGAACGGCCGGCGCGGTATCCAGCAGCGGATTGAACAAACCCACCAGCACGGCCAACGGCGCGGCCAGGCAGAGCAAGCGCAGGATCAAATGGCCCGGGACTCCGCCCAGAACGCCCAGGACCAAAGGGAAAACGGAAAACGGAATCAAGTCGGCGACGGCGTATTTCGGAAACGACGCCACGCAGATCACATACACCATGGCGCCCAAGAGCTTGGCGCGCCCGTCCAGCCGGTGTATGACGCTGTCCCCGTAACCGAGCAAATCCAGTTCCTGGGCGGCGTGACAGCTCATCCGACATGGGCTCCATGTTGGTGACCGCGCGTCACGCGCAGAAGCGCGCCCAACAGAAATACCACGGCCGCGACCGCCAAAGCGCCAACCAAGCCTGCCGCGGACAAGCCGGCGGTCGAGTCCGCCAGCTCCACCTGTCCGGTCACGCGGGCAATCGACCACTCCAATCCGTCGGGCCGGCTCGACGCAAACCAGGCGCCCACCGTGCCGATAAACAGTGCGCAGCCCAGCACCGTGACCAACGCCAGCGCACCGGATCGCCGGGGCGCAGCCGGCGCCAGCTCCACGCGGTCAGGCATCAGGCGGGTTACAAACTGAACGACGCCGGCCGTCACCAAGCCTTCCACCACGGCGATCGGCAGGTGAATGCCCAGCATCACCGCGCCAAAACGGGAAAACGGCAACTCGGAACGTCCGGAAAGAAGCGTTTCAAACACGACGCTGAACGCCCCCAGCTCAAGGGATACGACCGCCGCCAAAATGGCCGCCAGCGCCAGCCGTCCGACACTCGGTCCATACAGCTTGCGGTACAGCGCCAAGCCGACAAACGAAGGCCAAAAGCCCAAGTTGAACAGGTTGCACCCCAACGCCAAAAGCCCGCCATCCGCAAAGAAGAGGCATTGAATCGTCAGCACCGAGGCAATCACGAGGAAGGCCGCCCAGGGCCCCAACAAAATCGCCAGCAGCAGCCCGCCGCCAATGTGCCCGCTCGACCCCGTGCCCGGCACGGCAAAATTGATCATCTGCGCCGCAAACACAAACGCGCCCAACACGCCCATCAGCGGAATCTTCCGCTCGTAGCTGCCCTCGCGCGCCGTCCGGCGCGCCGACACCGCCAGCAAACCGGCCGCCGCGCCATAAAACGCCAACCCGACCGCCGGCGCCAGCAATGCATCCGCCATATGCATGATTCAATCCCTTCGTTAAGTAATACGAATGTTGTGATAGTATTACCGGCGCTTAAAGCTGTCAAGGGCGTCGCGCAGGCGACCGGGTGCATCCGGACAGCCGCAGAAAACACCTACCTGGGGATAAACTGGCCCGTGACTGTTGGAGGCGGGGCCACATGGCCCCGCTGCCGGGGCGAGGTCGCTCCGGCTCCATTTCGCAAGCCCGATCCTTATTGAACGGAATGAATCTGCGGCCCTGAGATGCGCCCCAAGCGGCCAGCCATTGTAATTATGACTCAGGCTTGACTCGCAGGGAGTTTCTTAAAGGACCGCGGCCACTTTCAAATCGACAAGGACCATTGGATTGCTTATAGCATGCTTACGGCGCAGGCATGCTTGTGGATGCACGCCGGCATTCCTACACAGAAGGAGATGATTGGATGAATCATAAGCGTCATGACTCGGTCAATCCGTCGTTTAGGCCTCTGATTATTGCCATGGGAATCGTCCTATTGCCAGGCTTGGATGCTCAGGCCTGTTCGCGCGCCTTCGTTAATAACAACGAGGTCTCTAAAATCGTCGTAAGATCGATGGACCTGCCGGTGGCGCTGCCCGAACGGCCACGACTGGTCGTCTTTCCTCGCGGGCTCGAGAGAGACTGTAAACGGAGCGTCTTGCCTGGCGTAAAGGGCGACGTAGAGGGACTCGGCACGAATTCGCTCAAGTGGATATCGAAGTATGGCAGCGTGGTCATGACGGGTTTTGATGCTGGGGTCAGCGACGGTTTGAATGAACATGGTCTTGCCGCTCATATGCTCACATTGGTTTCAGTCAAACATGAACCTAAGGATAATCGACCTGAGTTAAGCGATGCTCTTTGGGTGCAGTACGTTCTCGACAACTTCAAAACCGTCAAAGAGGCGGTACAGGCGCATGAAGAAGGAAAATTTCGACTCGTTGCGGTAAAGGCTCCGGCCTTGGGACACTCGGCGACCCTGGGTTCCCATCTTGCGGTGGAAGATGCGACGGGAGATTCTGCGATCATTGAATATGTCGATGGCAAACTAGTGATCCACCACGGTCCGGAATACAACGTTATGACCAACGATCCGAACTTGGATGAGATGCTGAAGCGCATGAAAAAATACAAGGTTTTTGGAGGCAGTCAAGAATTGCCCGGAGAGTCTTTGGAGGGTGAATATCGGTTCGTACGCTTGGCGGCCTACGCCAGATTGCTGCCTGAACCCAAAAACTACAACGAATCGGTCGCCGCAGCCTTTTCTCTGATGCGGATTGCCCAGATCCCCTTTCGAGACCCGGAAAAAGATAAAGACAGCGAGCCTGAAGCTTTATGGCGCGGATGCCAGACTAACTGGGTCAGTGCTGCCGATTTGACGAACATCATCTATTACATCAACAGTTCGATCGTGCCAAGTCTGGGCTGGATCGAGTTGAAAGACCTGAACCTTGATGCAGGAGCGCCCATCCTCGTGCTTGATCCTCACAATCCACAGCAAGGCGGTGATTTGGTTAAATGTTTCAAGACATGGCCGCCGTCGCCAACATGATAGACGCCAGATGGACCCCCAACCCATGAGGCGCTCATGCTGTTTTTATCGGAAGCTGAAAAGAAGCTGTGGAGCCGTCTTGGCGAAGACGTTCTGAAGACCGCCAGCTCCCCCAAACAATTCGATGCGCAGCTCCGTCCGAATCTACGGCCGGCTTTCCGGTTTTTCGCCGGCGCCTTGCTGGCCTCGCACGGGCAGTCGCCCCGCGCGATGGACTGGTTTCAAATCGGCGCGCGCGAAGAAGACGAACTGCTGTGCATGAACGCGTTCATGGTCAGCTTTCTGCAACGGCAGAACGGACGCTTCGCCATGCCGGCGGTGGCGTTCGCGGATCCGCGTCCGTTCGTTCATTTTGCAGGAATGCCGCAAATCAAATCCGCGCGCGAGGCCTTCGTCAAACAAATGGGCCACAGCCTGCCGGTGTTCGATCGTCCGTTGAAGTTCATGGATATCGGCACGGGCAACGGCGCGTTGGCGGTGATGCTCCTGCAACATCTCGTCGCGATCGGCAAGGCGCGCGAGATCGAGGAAATCCTCTTGATCGACGCCTCGCCGGCGATGATCGAGCTGGCGCGAAAGACCGTTGGCGACGCCTTCCCGCCGGGCCTAATCAAGACCTTGAACAACCGCATCGAAAATGTTTCCGCCGGCATCGAGGGCCACTACGATGTGGCGCTCACCTCGCTGGCCTATCATCACATGCCGTGGGAAACCAAAATGCTCCACCTGAAAAAGCTCTCGAGCCGGCTCGATCACCTGTTGATCTTCGAGCTGGACGCCAACCACGACAGCCCGGAACTGAACACGCCCGAACTCGCGCTGTCGGTTTATCAGTCGTATGGCCGCATCATCGATTTTGTATTTGCGCATGACGCTGCCGTGGAGGTGGCCGTGGCCACGGTCGATTGCTTCCTGATGACGGAAGCCGTATCGCTGCTGACGCAACCCCGGGGGGAAAGAACCGAATACCACATGCTGCGAAATCAGTGGCACGAGCTATGTCAAAAATCGCTCGGCCCGGCCTTCACCTGCCAATGCGAGGGCGTCTGCTATGCCGACGAATACATGGATTTGTTCTCATTGCATTACGGAAAATAGGCCTTTTAAGTAATTACATTTCTTATTAATAGATAACGATTTAAACAACATGTTACCGGATATAATCCATTTTTTCTTTAACTCCCGAAAAAAATGAGCATAGTACCCGCCTTTTTAACCGATTTTGGAGTATGCCCATGAACAAACACATCACGATCGAGCGCGGCGTTCTAAACATCAACGGCCACCCGACCTTTGTCTGGTCGGCCGACTATCCTTATTACCGCGACGAACGGGCGGATTGGTCTCGTCAACTCGACAACCTGAAGAAGATGCACGTCAACGTGGTGACGTTCTACATTTCCTGGCGGCATCACGCGCCCAAGGATCCCCTGCTGGCCGGCGGCAAATACGATTTTCGCGGCGACTACAACGACCGGACCGACGTGCTGGAATTCATCCGCCTGATCAAGGAAAAAGGCATGCTCTGCGTCGCCAAGCCGGGGCCTTACATTCATGGCGAAACGCGCTTTGGGTCCCTGCCCGATTACGTCATGCCGGATTACAACGCCGCCATCGAAATGCGGCAGGACATCGCCGGCCAGCCGGTGCCCGCGCCCTACGTCTTCACCAACAAACCGCCGGCGCCGATGGACCCCGAGTATCTCAAGTACGTCAAGGACTGGATGGAACACGTCGCCCGCGAGGTGATCGTTCCCAACGAATATCCTAACGGCCCGATTGTCGCGATGCAGGTCTTGAACGAGGGCGTCTACTCCCGCGGCGCGGCGCCGGTGGATCTGATCAACTTCGAAAGCTCCGGCGTGGCCCGCTATCGCGAGTTTCTCGGCCGGAAGTACGGCACGATCGAAGCCTACAACTCGCTGGTCGGCACTGCGTTTAAATCCTTTGCCGAGATCGGCGCGCCCAAGCCCTGGACGCCGCAGACCACGCGCGGAGCGATGTTCCCGTGGATCGACTGGGCGATATTTTGCGAAGAATTTCACCACGTCATCGCCAAGACCTACATCGACTACCTGACGAACGCCGGGACCACCGTGCCGGTGGTGATGAACATTAACACGCCCGCGGAAGCGCACGGAACGATGGTCGACAATCATGTCGGCCGCTTCAACCCGACCTCGCTGGGCGACGTGCTCCATTACGGCTACACCAACTGGTGCGGCGTGGTGCAACGCAATCCGGATGCCTATAAGAAGTACAAAATCGTCGGCAAGGCCGCGCGCGGCATCAACATGGAGGAAAACTGGGGGTTCGAATCCTACGATCCGCCGCATTACTGGTATACGCAGCCGTCGTTCTTCCAATCGCTGGCCTACATGCTCTGGGGCGCGACCGGCCTGAATATTTATCTCGGCGTGTCCTGCGACTGCTGGACCAGCGAGCTGGCCACCGATCCCGGCAGCCTGTACATGGGCAACCATCCCATCGCCCACGACGGCTCGTTCCGCGACTCCTTCTGGACCTGTCATCAGATGGGCGCGCTGATGAAAAACGTCGGTGAAGATCTCGTCGCACAGGATGTCCGCCCCGCCGTAGGCTGGGCGCTTTATTCCTCCTACGCCCATGCCGCCAGTTGGAACATTCCCGAAGCGGATTGGAAACGCGCCGGCTTCAACGCCAAACCGCAGGCCGCCTCGCCGGGTTGGGACTCGTTCATGACCCTCTGCGAGAAAAATCGCACGACCAACGGCATCTGCTATCCCGCCGAAGACGCCGTTGCGCGCCTGCTGGAATTTCCCATTCTGTTCCTGAGCGGCGGCGACTGGATGGACGAAGCCACCCAGCGCAAGCTAGTGGACTACGTCGAAAAGGGCGGCGTGTTGGTCTTGACCTCCCAAATCCCGCAACAGAACGAAAGGCTCCAGCCCTGCACCCTGCTGAAAGACGCCCTGTTCCCCTGCGCCCTGCAAATGCAGGACTCGCCAGAAGCCTTTGACGTCAGCCTCGACCAGGGCGCCTTCAAAGCGTCCGGATGCGGACTGCATTGGACGGTGACCGACAACGCCGGGCTGAAAGTCATCGCCGTCGCCCATTCCAAACCGTGCGCCGTTATGGCAGAACGCGGCCAGGGCAAAGCGCTCTTTCTGGGATTCAATCCGTGGACGCGGGTGGAAGGGAATTTCGGGCTCGTGGAATACCTCGCCGCGCAGTATGCCGGCGTGAAGTTTCTGGCGCCGCTGGTTCCTCCCGCCGGCCGCGAGCTGGTTGAAGTGATGGAATACCGCAACGACGCACGCAGCCGCCGACAGGTTTACATCCTGACCCGCCAGACGCAACCGGAGAATTATCCGATCCGGATGAATCAGCCCGACGGCGCCTCGGAGACGTTCGAAATCCAGTTGCCCGCCTGCAGCGGCGCCTTGGTCGGATTCGAAAAGGGGCGCATCCTCTCGGCTTTCATCAAAGGGTTTAACGACATCGACAAGAGCGCCGCCGCTCCGGTCCTGAAATATGGCGACGACCGGCTTTCCGCCGCCGACCCTTGCGATCTGTATTACTGCCGCGGCGCAGACCAGGTTTGCGAGTTATCCGTGGTCAACGTTCAGAACGAGCATGGCCATACCCTGGTCATCATTCCCGAGCCGGTCGACAACATTTCGCACATCGTCCACCTGACCAGCGACGGACGGGAAACTCCGGTTAAAATCCGTGACGCGGATGGCCTGGCCGGCTTTATGGCCAACGACATGCGGCACGTCAAATCCGTGTACACGCCGAAAAACCTGGCGTATCACGCAGCCATGACCGCCTCCTCGTCGAGCCAGGCCATCTGGGGTCCCGACAAGGCCGTCGACGGCGCGCGCGGCACCCACTGGATCAGTCAGCCGGAAGACAACCAGTGGATCATGGCCGATCTGGGGAAAGTACAGAACATCCAGGAAGTAATCGTCGGCTGGGAAACCGCATATGCCCGAGAATACACCGTGGAAATCAGCGAAGACGGCGAAATCTGGCGCCCCATTTGCACCGAGCCGTGCGGACGGCCCGGCCGCAAACTCATTACCCTGCACGACCCGCGCAACGCGCGTTTCGTCCGCGTCAATTGCATTCACAGCGGCCACAATAACGGCTTTTCGATGTACGAATTGACCGTGCGCGCCCACCCGGCGGCGGACGCCGCGTCCAACACGGTCTGGAGCCCGTGCTACATGATTTATCTGAAGGCGTGACGCGGCTTCTTCCCCCCACACAAAGAAACGCTCAGCGGAGTGGGCGCCCTTCTACCCATTTTTGCGCGTCAACTCCATGATCACACTTTGCAAAGTGTGATCATGGACGTTTGAAGAAACGCGAGCTCAGAGGAGTCGATGAAAAGATTTTTTTTCTACACCGGCTTGGCCTTCCCCTGATTCGCGACCGCCACGGCGGCCTTGCGAATTTCGTCGGGATCGCCGAGATAGTAATGGCGGACGGGTTTCAATTTTTCGCCCAGTTCGTAAACCAGGGGAATGCCGGTCGGAATATTCAGGCCCACGATGTCGTCGTCGGAAATATCGTCGAGGTATTTGACCAGCGCCCGCAGGCTGTTGCCGTGCGCGGCAACGATCACGCGCTGGTCGGATTCCACCATTGGGGCGATCGTTTTTTGCCAATACGGCAGAAATCGCGCCACGGTGTCCTTCAGGCACTCCGTAAAAGGCAACTCGGTAGGGTGAAGCGGACGATAGCGCGGATCCTTGCCCGGATAACGTTCGTCGCTTGCGTCCAAAGCCGGCGGCGGGATGTCGTAGCTGCGCCGCCAGATGTGCACCTGTTCTTCGCCATACTTGGCCGCCGTTTCCGCCTTGTTCAGACCCTGCAACGCGCCGTAATGGCGTTCGTTCAGCCGCCAGGAGTTGATGACGGGTATCCACATCAGATCCATCTCGTCGAGCGTGATCCACAAGGTACGGATGGCGCGTTTCAACACGGAGGTGTAGGCCACATCGAAGATATAACCTTCCTTCCGGAGGGTCTGCCCTGCCCTACGCGCTTCCTGCAACCCGTTCTCCGAAAGATCCACATCCGTCCAGCCGGTGAACCGGTTTTCCTGGTTCCACGTACTCTCTCCATGCCGAAGCAATACAAGTTTTTTCACGCGTGACACCTCTTCCGTTATACATAAATATGGCCCAAGTCAGTCGAATCATCAAGGGAGCGCGGCCATTCCTGGCCGCGTCCGAAGAGGCGGCCAGCGGAGTGGCCGCCCTACCCATGGCAAAGAAACACTTTCCGCTGTTGCGGCCCGCCCTGAAGCACCCACTCGACTCAACCGACTCATGATGGTAGCCTGCAAACGTACGAGTTGCTTATGACAAAAGATTCCATCATCGTAACCGGCTCCTGGATCGGACAGGAAACGCTGAGCCTTGTTTTACAAGGCCCACTGACCGGCCAGACCGCCGGCGTCGCATGGAAACAAGCCGGCGTGTTCATGCGCAGGAAGAGACCGCAGCTCTTGATCATCGATGCGTCCAAGCTGGCCTCTTTCGACGAGGCCGGCGTCAGTATTTTAGCGGATCTCTGCCGGCAGCAACGCGCCGGCGATCGCGAATGGAAGGTCGAAGGCCTTCCGCCGGACTGCCAGCGCCTTTTGTCGCAATACGATCCCCATGAAAAACCGACTCCCCCAGCAATACGGCCCAAGTTTTTACTCCCGGAGGAAATCGGCCGGGTTACCGTGCATTTGTGGGAGGATATGAAGGAGCAAATTGTCTTCATGGGAAAATTGACCGCCGCTCTTGGCCTCGTCATTCTTCATCCCTCCCGGTTGCGCACTAAGGACATGTTGTCGGTCATGGAAACGGCCGGCGCCAACGCGCTGCCGATTATCGCGTTGATCGGCTTTCTTCTGGGCTTGATTCTCGCTTTTCAAGCCGCCATTCCCATGCGAACTTTCGGCGCCGAGATTTTCGTGGCGAATCTGGTATCGCTATCGCTGCTCCGCGAACTCGGGCCCCTGATTACCGCCATTATCCTGACGGCTCGAACCGGTTCCGCCTTTGCGGCCGAACTGGGAACCATGAAGGTCAACGAGGAGATCGACGCCTTGACCACGATGGGCCTGGATCCCGTGCGCTTCCTGGTCGTCACCCGCGTACTCGGCGCGGTCATGGTAACCCCGCTGCTGACCATTTTCGCCAATCTGTTCGGCTTGATTGGAGCCGGCGTCGTCATGTTGTCCCTGGGATTTCCCCTGGTGACCTACGTTCAGCAAGTGCTGATGTCCGTTCATCTCGGCGACTTGATGGGAGGTTTATTCAAAGCGTTCGCTTTTGGCATTATGGTTTCCGCGGTGGGCTGCCAAAGAGGTCTTCAAACCCAAAATGGCGCCAGCGCCGTCGGAGCCTCCACCACGCGGTCGGTCGTCAGCGGCATTGTCTGGATTGTGATCGCCGACGGCCTTTTTTCGGTGTTGTTTTATTCGCTGGGAATATAATCGTCATGGATCAAAAGCCCCAACCTATCGTTCAAGTCGAAAATCTCGTCATCGGTTACGGGGACGAAGTGATCTTGAAGGACATTTCTTTCCACATCGACGAGGGCGAAATCTTCGTGATCCTGGGCGGCTCGGGCTGCGGGAAAACCACGCTGATGAAACATATGATCGGACTCCATCGGCCGCTGAGCGGGAAAATCCTTTTGGAAGGTGAAGACCTCGTTACGGCGGACGACAAAAAGCGGCAACTCCTGCTGAATCGAATGGGCGTGATGTATCAGGGCGGAGCCTTATTCGGCTCCATGACGCTGCTGGAAAACGTGCGGCTTCCGTTGGAAGAATTCACCACGCTTCCCTTAAGCGCCATGAATTTGGTGGCCCGGCAAAAATTGAAACAGGTCGGCTTGGAGCCGTATGCCCACCTCCTTCCGTCAGAACTCAGCGGAGGCATGAAGAAACGCGCGGCCATTGCCCGCGCCATGGCGCTCGATCCCCGCATCATCTTTCTCGATGAACCGTCGGCCGGCCTGGACCCGATCACTTCCGCCGAACTCGACCGGCTGATCCTGTCGCTGGCACGGCCCTTCCACATCACCTTCGTGATGGTAAGCCATGAGCTGCCGAGCATTTTCGCCATTGCCGACCGGGTTATCATGCTCGACAAGCAGACAAAAACCATCATAGCCGAGGGTTCTCCCCTCGAACTGAAGACCCATTCGCAAAATCCCTGGGTGCACCGGTTTTTCCATCGTGAGATTGCTGCATCGAATCCATCTTGATATGAATACAAAAGGCACTTCATTTTTATGAGCCAACCAACACACTATTTCAGAATCGGGTTGTTCGTGATCGCAGCGGCAGGACTGGCCATCGCGGCGCTTATCCTGCTCAGCTCGCAAGAGCTGTACAAACGGGCGATCCTCCTGGAAACTTATATCAACGAGTCCGTTCAGGGCTTGGAAATCGGCTCCCCCGTCAAACTTCGCGGCGTGAAAATCGGACAGGTCTCTCAAATTACGTTTGTCGACGACATCTACCAAACCGACCATCGATACGTCCTCGTCCGGGCCAAACTCTTTTTCAGCCGTTCAAAGAGCATGGCGGCTAAAGGACTAGAAGAACAATTGGCTCGCGAAATTGAAAACGGTCTTCGCGTCCGGCTTACTTCCCAAGGCCTGACGGGAACCGCCTTTCTGGAAGCCGATTATCTCCCTCCCCAGCGTTATCCGCCGATGGAAATCGATTGGCAGCCGGACTACTTGTATGTTCCTTCCGCACCCAGCATCATCACCCAATTCAGCGATTCGCTTCAGAAAATTCTCGATAAGCTGAGCCAATCGCATGTCGAACAAATGGCCGTCAGCGCCAACGAACTGATAACCAATCTGAACGTTCTTATTACCCGGGATCTTCCTCCCATTATGACCAACGTCCGCGCCGTCACCCAAGCCCTGCCGGAAACGGTCGACAGGATGAACAGCGTCTTCCGCCGCATCGATACGATATTTGTCGAACAGCAATACTCGGTCGAAGAAATCTTAAGCAACTTCAAGAGCGCTTCACGCGATCTGAAACAGCTTATGGACCAAGCCAGGGAAAACCCGGCATCCGTTCTTTTGAGCAATCCGCCGCCTGAGAAAAGGAATCCGGAATGAAATCGTTTTATGGATGCATGATCGCAGGCTCACTGGCGTTGTTATTTGCAGCCAACGGCTGCATGAGCATCAAACAGCCTTACATTGAAAAACGCCAATACGTCCTGGAAGCGAAGCGCCCAGGCGACGCCGTTCCAACAACCGGAACCGCCTTATTGAAAGTGCGGCCTTTTGTTGCAGCGCCCCTATGTGAAGGGTCCTCTTTCGTTTATCGGCTGCAGGAAAATCGTTATGCCGCGGATTTCTACCACGTGTTTCTGATTCCCGTGAACAACCAACTGACCGAGATCCAACGGCAGTGGCTCGCTCAAGCCGGCTTCCCCACCGCTCAATCGTCCAGCCGGCTGGACCCTCTTTTCATATTGGAAAACACCTTGCTGACCTGCCGCGGCGACTATCGAAATCCGGCCCATCCGCTCGCGATCGTGGAGATCGAAACCGCGCTCGTCGATAATCGGAATTCGCCTCCCCAGCTCGTTTTCCAGAAAACCTACTGCCGGGAAATCTTGTTAAAGAAAGCTTCTCCCGATGAATTGGTTCGAGGTTGGAACGAGGCGCTCGCCGGCATCCTCACGGAGCTGGAAAGCGACCTGCAAAATCAGAAAGAACTGTCTAAAGCCGGGGCCGCCGGGCCCCGGTCTTAGCCGTTAAACCAGGACGAGGTCGCCCCGGCTCCATAAAACGGTCTACGCCACGGTCACGGCATCGCACAAATAAACATCCTGAACCGCGTTCAGCAATCGGATGCCTTCTTCCATGGGCCGTTGAAACGCCTTGCGGCCGCTGATCAAACCCATGCCGCCCGCGCGCTTGTTGATCACCGCCGTCCGCACCGCCTCGGCCAGATCGTTTTTACCGGAGGCTCCGCCGGAATTGATCAGGCCCATGCGGCCCATGTAATTATTGATCACTTGATAGCGCGTCAGATCGATCGGATGATCGGAGCACAGGTCGGTGTACATCTTCTCGCTGTACTTGCCGTAATTCTTCTTTTCCCGGTTCAGCGCCTTGTACCCGCCGTTGTTCTCCGGCAGCTTCTGTTTGATGATGTCCGCCTCGATGGTCACGCCCAGATGATTGGCCTGCCCGGTCAGATCGGCGCTAACGTGATAATCCGTTCCTTCCATCTTGAACGCATTGCTTCGCAGATAGCACCAGAGGATGGTGGCCAGGCCCAATTCATGCGCGTAATGAAAGGTCTCGCTGATCTCCTGGATCTGTCGCGTGCTTTCTTCCGACCCGAAATAGATGGTGGCGCCCACTGCGACGGCTCCCATTTCGAAAGCCTGCCGAACGTGCGCAAAGGCAATCTGATCGTATTTGTTCGGATAGCTCAGCAGCTCGTTGTGATTGAGCTTCAGGATGAAGGGAATCTTGTGCGCGTATTTGCGCGCCACGGCGCCGAGCACGCCCAGCGTCGAGGCCACCGCATTACAGCCGCCCTCCATCGCCAGCCGCACAATATTCTCCGGATCGAAGTACATCGGATTCGGAGAAAACGACGCGCCGGCCGAATGCTCGATGCCCTGATCCACCGGCAGAATCGACAAATACCCGCTGCCCTCCAGGCGCCCATGCTGGAACAGGGCGTTCAGATTCCGCAGCACGGGAATCGAGCGGTCCGACGGGCCGAAAATGCGATCCACCCAATCGGGTCCCGGCAGGTGCAGCTCGTCCTTCGACACTTTCGGATTTGAAAATTCCAACAACGTTTTGGCTTCCGGCCCCAGCATTTCAGCCATTTGATCCATGCCCATCATATGCCCCTCCCTATGGTTTGCCTACTGTTTCCCTTTGCCTCAAACCCAATGCCCCACCCAAATCCCCGCGCTCATCAAAACATTATAGGCCATGTGAAGCTTCGCCGTTTCGGCCGGCGCATCTTTCAATTCCTCGTGCTTCTCCCCGCGATATCGCCAGACCAGGCGGTGCAATTTGAAAGCCATCGGAAGGGTTAGGAACACGATCAGAATGGCCCACGGCGCCAGCCGGGCCCACACAAGAAGCAACGCGATGGGATAGGATGCAAATACGATGGCGTCGAAAACGCGTCGGGATCGATCCGTACCGAAGAGAATCGCGATGGTCTTGATGCCGCTGTCGCGGTCGTCCGCCAAGTCGCGGATATTATTGGCCGTCAGGATCGCCGTAACCAGAAACGACATCGGCAGGCTGATCCATACCACCGGCCAGGTCACTGTGCCGGTCTGCACCACGTATCCGCCGATCGTCATGGCCACGCCCATGACCAGGAAAACCACCGGCTCGCCCAGGGCGGTCGCCTTGGCGCTGTATTTCGACACCGAGTAATAAATCGACGCCAGAAGCCCCAGCAGCCCCAGCCATAGAATAATCGGTCCGGACACCCAAGCCAGCCAGAGGCCCACCAGGGAACCGAGCAGGAACAACACGACGATGCCGGCGATCATTTTCCGCCTCGACATTTCGCCCCGCTGGAGCACGCCGCTGCCGCCGTAGGTGCCCGGCCGGTCCCGCCCCGTGATATCGTCGTAGTAATCGTTGATCAGATTGCAGCCCGCGTGATAGAGCGCCGCCGCCAGCAAGGCCAGCAGGAAACGTCCCCAATAGAATTGTTCCGTGACGTACCAGGCATACACCGACCCCAGCGCCACCGGCAATAGGCTGCCGGAATGCGCGTAAAATCGTATGGCCGTCACCCAAAGCCGGATCTCCTGAAAGAATCGGTTCATTCTGCTCCTTTCTTGACCTTTTCGTCATCAGGCCCTTTTTGCTCTGCCTTGCAGGCGTCCGCCAGCGGGCACTTCGCATCCATGCACGTGCAAGCCGGCTTTTTCCCGGACAGCGCTTGAATCAGCGCTCTGACCAGAAAATAGACCGCCGCGGCGACGACCAGGAATATAACGCCATTTTCCCATGAATTCATCACACCCCCCATTGCATGAACTGTCCCACCTGGTACACCGCCGCCGTGACAACATACGCCAGGATGGTCAGTCCTCCCAATTGAAACAGCGCCCAACCCCAGGAGCGGCTTTCCGAACGCGTCGCGGCAATCGTCGCCATGCAAGGAGCGCCGATCAGCGTAAAGAGCATGATGCAGAATCCTACCAGCGGCGAATAGCGATCTCTCAATTTTTGCCGCAACGGCTCCGACGTTTCGTCGGCATCGCCCACCGCAAAGACAATTCCCATCTGCGCCACGAACACTTCCTTGGCCGCAAACGCCCCAATCAAGGCCGTACCGATGCGCCAATCGAAGCCCATGGGCTTCAACACTGGCTCCATAGCTTGCCCCATCCGTCCGGCGGCGGAATGCAGCAACTCCGCCGTCCGTTGCTGGTCCGGCGGCAAGGCCTGCTTTTGCTCTGCCGGCAGCCGGGGAAAGCTGGTCAAGGCCCACAATACGATGGAAATGCCCAGGATTACGGTCCCGGCCTTCTGCACGTAGAGCCAACCCCGCTGCCACATATGAATCGCCAGCCCCTTCCAGGTCGGCACGCGGTACGGGGGCAATTCCATGACCAGCGGCGCGGTTTCGCCGCGGAAAAAGGTCGAGCGCATCAGCTTCGCGCCCAGCACGGCGAGCGCGATGCCGATCATGTAAATAATCCACAACATCCGCCCCTGCCAGGCGGACGGGAAAAAAGCCGGTATGATCAGCGCATAAATCGGCAGCCTCGCGCCGCAACTGATCAACGGCAGCACCAGCATCGTCGTCATCCGGTCGCGCCGACTTTCCAACATGCGCGTGGCCAGGATGGCCGGCACGGAACACCCGAACCCGATCAACATCGGAATGAAACTTTTCCCGTGCAAACCGATTTTATGCATCAGGCGATCCATGATGAACGCCGCGCGGGCCATATAGCCGGAATCCTCCAGGACGGCGATGGCCAGGAACAGCAACAAAATATTCGGCAGAAAGACCAGCACGCCGCCGACTCCGCCGATAATGCCGTCTACGAGCAACGACCTTAGCAGGCTTTCCGAGCCCTCCGGCCACCACCCCGACACGATACCTCCCAGCCGCTGAAAGAGCTGGTCCAGCGCATCCATCGGCAGCGATCCCAACGTGAAGGTGAGTTGAAACACGAGATACATCAAGCCCATGAAAATCGGGAATCCCAGCACATGATGCGTCAGCACAAAGTCGATCTGATCCGAGGTCGTATGGCGCGCTTCCACGGTATACCGGATGGTCTCCTGGCAGGCGCCTGAAATAAACCCATACCGGCGGTCTGCCATGACGATTTCCGGCCCATCGCCGGCCACAGCCGCAATCCGCGTGCGGGCTTTCTCGGTTTCGTCCCGCAATCCGGCATCGGAAACGGTCCGGAGCGCTTCGGCATCCTGCTCCAGCAACTTGACCGCGGTCCAGCGCATGGGTTGACGCGACCCGTCCTGTCCGGCGGCCCGCAGACCGGCTTCCAGGCGCGCAATTTCCTTTTCGATTTCCAAGCCGTAGGGAATGACGATCGGCGGCGCTTTAAAGGGATTGCCCGCCAGCGCCACCGCCTCGTCCAGCAGAGCCTCAAGACCTTCCCCTTTGTGGCCCACCGTGGGAACGATCGGCACACCGAGCAGCCGGGACAATTGCCCCAGGTCGAATTCAACGCCTCGGGCTCGGGCCAGATCGTTCATGTTAAAGGCCAGCACGACCGGGACGCCCAGCTCCATCAGTTGCGTGGCAAGAAACAGATGCCGTTCCGGATTGGTCGCATCGATCACGTCGATCACCACATCCGGCCGGCGTTCCAAAATGAATTTACGGGCCTCCAGTTCCTCTTCCGAATAGACGGTCAAGCTGTACGTGCCCGGCAAATCGACGATTTTGAGAACCTGCCCTTTATGCCGGCAGGCGCCTTCCTTGATTTCCACCGTCACGCCGGGATAATTGGCGACATGCTGGCGCGCCCCCGTCATGGCATTGAACAAGGTGGTCTTGCCGGAATTAGGATTGCCGGCCAAAGCTATGGTGATGGGTTTATTCATTTTTCAAAACCTGGAAGACCCGACGGCAGCAAGGCGCGCCGGAATGAAAGAATCAAAACGACCGCCTATCGATCCTCGACTTCCAATTTATGGGCCGCTCCCCGGCCCAGCACGATGCGGCACTCCTTCACGGCGACGATAAAAGGCCCGCGCGTCCCGTTCCGAATCACCCGGACATTCGCGCCGGGCACTAACCCCAACGCCGCCAGCCGCGTTCTAAATCCGTGCCCGCCCAGAATGGCCGCCAGCTTCACCGTGCGCCCGTTATCCACCGACGCCAGCGGAAGGCGTTTGACCGCCGCGCCGCCGGGCGCCGGGTTGAGGGTCGCTTTATTGAAGGCGATCATGCGCCGGCCGCCTTCCTGGCGCGCGGGGCCGCTTTGGGTTTCTTCACCGCCGCCGTCCCGGATTCCGTCCGCCAGGTCTTCAGCGAATCCGGCCGGCGCTCCACATAGGCGACAAATTGCAGAAATCTTTCCAGAATGTGCGGGGAAAGGGCATGTTCCATCCGGCAGGCCGACTTCTCGGCTTCCTCTTCCCCAATCTTGAGGACTTTAACAAAGAAATCGTGCATGGCTTCATGGCGGCGAACCACGTCGCGGGCCGCTTTTCTGCCGGCCTGCGTGAGGGTGACCAGATCGTAAGGCGAGTAATTGACCAGGCTTTTGCCTGCCAGCGCTTTCAAGGCCCCGGTCACCGACGCCCGCGTAACGCCCAGCCGGTCCGAAATATCTTTGGCCCGGGCCGCCTGCTTGGCGGTCTCGATATGAAATATGGCCTCCAGATAATCTTCCTGGCTTTCGCTCAAACGTTGCGCATCGCCCATGAGTGAACCGGTCCTTCCATGAATTAGGTATGCCTAATATTATTCGCTATGATTAATATTACAACGACAAACTTAGCTTGTCTAGCGGTTAAAACAGCCCCATTTCTTCCGCTTCGCGCAACAGTTCGTCGCGAAAACGGGGATGGGCCAGGCTGACGATGGCCAGGGCGCGTTCGCGGGTGGAGCGGCCTTTCAGGTTGACGATCCCGTATTCCGTCGCCAGATACTGCACGTCCATCCGCGGAGTGGTGACCGCCGCCCCGGCCGGCAGGCGGGGGACAATCCGCGAGAGCTCGCCGCTCTTGGCCGTGGAATAAAAGGCGAGAATGGCCTTGCCGCCTTTCGATTGGTAGGCGCCGCGGATAAAATCCAACTGTCCGCCGGTTCCGCTGAACTGGGCGCCGTCGAGCGATTCCGCGTTGCACTGGCCGGTCAGGTCGACTTCGAGAATCGAATTGACGGCCATCATGTTGTCGTTGCGCGCAATCACCGCAGGGTCCATGACGTATTCGGACGAGTAACTGAGCATGGTGGGATTGTCGTGCAGGACATCCATCATGGAGGAAGGACCAAGAATCAGGGAAAAGACATGCTTCCCGGGGTGCAGGCTCTTGCGGTTGCCTGTTGCGGCGCCTTTGCGGATCAGCTCCACGAGACCCGGCCCCATCAGCTCTGTGTGGATGCCCAGATCCTTGTGGTTGCCCAGGTAGGTCGCAAGGCTGTTGGGCAAGCCGCCGATTCCGAGTTGAAGCGTCGCCCCGTCGGGTATCTGTTCCGCCAGCAACCGGCCGATCAAGGCGTCCTCGGGCCGGGACCCCGGAATTTTAGCGTCCAGCAAAGGCGTGTGGTTTTCGATCACCGCCGTGGCCGCTGTGATGGGCGCCAGCGTATCCCCATGAACCCGCGGCAGATTCCGATTCACTTCCAATAGAAGCTTCCGGCAGCGCCCGACCGCTGCGGCCATGTAGCCCGAGTTCCCAAAGCTGAAAAAGCCGTCGCTATTCATGGCGGAAACCGTTGAAACCACCACATCCACTTTCATGTTTTCGCGGATCAACCGTGGCACCTGGTGGAAGTAGGAAGGGACATAGTGGACCAGCCCCACCTTGACCAATCCCCGGATGGGGCCGCTGACAAACCAGGCATGGGGTTGTACGCAATCGCAGACATCGGGAGAGAACAGCGTCGCTGCCAAGTGGGCTTGCGGATTAAAGCTGTAGACGTTGATATCCCGCAGGTCGCCCGCCCGGGCGCGCGCGGCAATGGCTTCCAGCAGCGCCGGCGGCTCGGCAATATTGACGCCCACGATAATCGTGTCGCCCGATTCCACCAAGGCCGCCGCTTTTTCGGCCGTGGTCAGCCGGGCTTTATATTCGCTTAAAGGTGTTTCCATGAGTTCCGTTCTATATGGAGAAACGAGTCACTTGTTGCTGAAGGTCCGCCGCGGCGCGGCGCAGGGCCTCGGCCGCATTTTCGATTTGCGCCAGACCCTCGGTGGTCTGAACGGCCTTATCGCTGAGCTGGCGCATGGCGTCGCTGATCTCCGCCGCCCCCTGGGACTGCTCATGCATGCCGTTATTCACCTGCTCAAAGCGCGGAGCCATGGCCTTCACCTGCTCGATCGTGGCGCTCAAACGGCTCCCGGCCTCTCCGGCCGCCTGGGCGCCGGTTTTGACCTCCTCGACGAAGCCGTCCATCTCTTTGACCCCGGCATTCACCGCGCCCTGCATTTCGTGAATGATCCGCTCGATATCCAGCGTGGCGATCGCCGTTTGATCGGCCAGCCGCCGGATCTCCCGCGCCACCACCGCGAAGCCCACGCCGTACTCCCCGGCCTTTTCCGCCTCGATGCCCGCATTCAGGGACAGCAGGTTCGTTTGGTCCGCCACCTTGGTAATGGCCGTGATCACCGAACTGATGGCCAAGGCCTTGTCGTTAATGGCCACCAACCGGCGGGACATGCCGCCCGTGGCCTGCATCAGGCGTTGCATGGTATGGGAAAGCTGTTCCAGGCTGGCGTGTCCGGCGTCCGCACTGGCTTCGGTCGACGACGAGATTTCGCGCACGTTCTGCATGGTCCCGGCCAATTCGCGGGAGGTGGCCGATATTTGATGCACCGACGCGGCGACTTCCGAGGTGGTGGCCTTGTTTTCCTGGATCGTTTGCTCCTGGCCGCGGCAGATGTTGTTGATGCGGCCGGCGGAATGCTCCAGCGTATCCACGGACTGGCGGATCAGGCGGGTTTGATCCTGAAGGCTTCCGGTCATGAGCGAAAACGCCTGCGTCAGCACCCCGATCTCGTCCCGCCGCGTAGAAGTCGTCAGGCCGGCTTTGAGATCGCCCCCGGCGACCCGCTGGGCCGCCTGGGTCAAACCCGCCAGCGGACGGCTGACCAGGCGATGCGTCAGCGCCATGATGAGAACAATCACCAAGCCGCCCATCAGGACCATGCACAAGAGCAACCACTGGAACTGATCGTCGACCTCCGCAACAATTTCATCGTACTCGCGGCAGCTCACGATGTACCAGGTGTGGAGAATGTTGAATCGCTCGGACGAAAACTTCGCCACCGTATACACCTTGCGCTGCCCGTCGAACTCCAGCTCGAACTGCGTCTGCCCCGCCCGAATTCGGGCCATGATCGGCTCCATCATGCGGCCTGCTTCGGCATTCAGAATCCAGTCCTTCCGGGGATGGGAAATCACCAGGCCCCGTTCGTCCAGCATGATCAGATAGCCCGATTTCCCGATCCGAGCCTCTTGCAGAAAGAAATCCGTGAAATAATCCATCCGCGGCGCCACGATCGCCGCGCCGAGGATCTTCTGCGCTTCCCGGATCGGCGCCGCCACCACAAAGATCGGATGGCCCCGCAGGATGCTCGGATACACTTCGCTGATAAAATAATCGCTGCCGCCGAAAACCTTCTGGATGTAACTGAACTGCGGCCCGCATTTGCCGATCGTCTTGCCGTCCACCGTATCGATTACAAAATTCCCGTTCCCGATCTTCTTGACTCCATTGCTTATCGGGAGCTCGAAGAAGGCGTTCGTCGGCAGATGAATCGCCACAGGGATGTTTTCGCAATAGGGAACGATGCGGTGGATTGCGGAGAGATACGCCTGCGCCTCGCGGCGCACGCCGGGTTCCAGCGGCTGCTTGCACAAGGCCTGCACCCGCAGATCGACGGCAATGGATTGCGCCAGCCGAATCTGCGCGTCGATCCACTGAATCAGGGCCTGATTGGTTTTGTCAGCAATGATGCGGGCCATCTCCGCATGTTTTTCGAGTTCCCGCGCCCGCTCCGCCCCGTAGAGAAAGACCCCGAACCCGCCCAGCAAAACGACGATGGACGGAATCACCCACATCAAATATTTGGAAGCAATACTGCGGAAGGAAAAAAGTCGAGCCGAACCACACGGACGAGTTTTGATTTCTTTCATAGTCTGTTACAGACCAAATTCCCCAAATCCCGCCTTCTTGTCAAGCTGTTCGCCAACCTGTCAGGGTTGGGGGATCGTTACATCCACCCGGTAATAGGAAGCCATCCCGCCGGACGGCTGATTCGTCCAGGTCATGGAGGCGGTTTGAACGTCGGCGGTCCAGGGGCCGGCCAAGCGAGACCAGAGACCGGACTCGAGCTGGTCGCACGATTGGAGCGAATAAATCCGTCCGGGGGCGGTGGGCCAGGTCAAGGTTAGGCCCTGGGTTTCCGCGGCCTCGGGCAGCGTGCAAGCGAAGAAGCTCGCGGCATTGGTGGGATCGGTATGGGCCCAGTATTCCTGCTGGTTGCTTTGCCCGTCGTGATCGTCGTCGGCTTCCGGCAGAACCGTTTGGTTGACTCCAAAGCAACGCTCCTGCCAGTGATCGGCGATTCCGTTGGCGTCCTGATCCTCCGGCGTCAGGAAAATAATTCCCAAGTTGGTGGTGGTTCCGAAGGAATAAGCCGGAAGGACGTTCGCCGCGGCGCCCGGGCAG
>Ga0154562_165_pt1 | contig 87423 bp, 71 predicted proteins | sample RifGroF2_FD_105705 | JGI IMG/M metagenome (GOLD analysis project Ga0154562, IMG submission 105705) | Lentisphaerae bacterium GWF2_57_35 | reverse complement strand
TTGGATGACTCCATCCGCCTCAAGCCGTAGTTTGGTCTCCTGCGGCAACAGCGGCATGATGATGGTTTTGAAGAATTTGATGCGGTCCTCATGTAGATAAGTCCGGAGCGCGGACTTCATCTCCTCGACTTCTTCCGCCTCGCCTAGCAGTTCGTCCAAGGCCATGAGGATGCGGGCCCGACCTCCGACGGCGCCTTTCGGGCGTCCGGGGCCGGGTTGGCAACCAGACTTGAATAGCCACTCCTTATCGTTTTCCATACGTCAAATAACCTCGCTTCGCGTCACTGAACTTTAGTTCTTTTATATGGATTTTGTCAAGGAATATCGGAGGCGGGCGGTGACGGCGAGGTGCAGCGTGGCATTGCGCAGGTCGTATGAGAAAAAGAAGGCGCTCAGCGGAGTGAGCGCCCTACCCACGGCAAAGAAAGGTAGGGACGGCGCTCCGTCGCCGTCCGCTGTTGCGACAGTGAAGACACCCGCGACGGCGAGGGTAGCCGTCGCAATCCGGGGTGGACTTGGCCGGCGGCTTTCGGCATCGAACACCTGGAGGTGCGGAAAGCTGACGGCCTTTTCATGGGCGGGGCGCTTATGGAGTGCGGTGGATGGCTGAGGCCAGTGACGGCGGCGTTTCTGTAGGGCCAGCGTGAAACTGTTCGTTGAGTATCGAAGAACGGAGACGATCTGTTTCGTGCGCCGAGGACGGCCTCCCGGTCAATGAAGTCGAGTCCGCGCCGGTTGAAGCGTGAACGCTCACGGCCAGCCTGAGTCCGCGAAGGCCAGACGTGACGGAACGCTGAAATCCGCGACTTGAATGAACGGGTGTATTTGGCCGTCCGTCCCGGAAGCCAGCCGGCGGAACGTTTCCGAAGCCATCCATCGCGCTCGAAAAGCGCCGGGGCGGATTACTCTAACCTACCTCGGAGATCGAAGGGCGGTGGCGCCGGCGACCGGGAGCATGGTCATCCATGCGTGTCGCCTAGCCACCGGCTGGAGGCCGACCACCGCGCTGCCCCAAGATTGGGGCGTAGCGCAACCGGGTTGATTAAACGCGCCTGTTTTCCAAGCCGCCGGGGAGCCCTTGGCGCGGACCAAACCCGCATCATAAAGAGGCTGAAACTCATTGAAGCTTCATGCGGGTTTGCCGTTTGTCCGCGTCGTCACCCTTCCCTGGCCCCGCGTTTCGCGGGCAGAGCGATGGTGTCCGAGAACGGTTCATTTTCTGGATGGGTGCCTAAGGAAGGTTCGGAAACCATCGCGGCGGGAAGGGACGACTCCCCGGCGAGTTTGGAGGATTGGCGCGTGCTCATTTTACATCCCCCGTTGCGGGGGCTTGGGGGAATCCGAATCCATTCTTCTCCGGACGGGGCCGGGCCGGGAGAACCGCCCTACGCCCCTGCGAAAGCAAAACCGGCCGCCGGTTGCGCCTTTCGCGATTGGCGATGCGGGGAGCGGTCGCCAATCTTTACGCCCCTGCCGGAGTGAAGCGGCCGCGTAGGCTGCTGAACCTCCGGCGGTCCGCATCGCGGGGAGCGAGTGCGGATGCCCTGCCCCTGCGAGAGAGGCGTGCGCGTAGCACGCCGATCCTCTCGTGAGCCGCGTGGCGAAGGGAGCCAGCGCGGCGGCAGCCGTCCCTTCAAGAGTAAGGCGAGCGGGCAGCTTGCCGCACCTCTTGAGAGCTGTGACGCGGGGAGCGGTCACAGCGATTTAGCCCCTGCGAAATCGCAGCCGGCGCGTAGCCGGCGGAGCATTTCGCCCAGATCGACGCGGGGAGCGGTCGATCTGCTCTTTTGCCCCTACGAAATTGGAGCGAGCGCGTAGCTCGCGGAACATTTCGCGCAGAGCGGTGCGGGGAGCAGCCGCTCTGCTTTCTGCCCCTACGAGAGAGAGGCACGCGCGTAGCGTGCCGATCCTCTCGCTGAGCCGCGCGCCGGGGAGGCGGTGCGGCGTCTGAGCCCCTACACAAGCGAAGTCGGCGCGTAGCCGACGGAGCCTTGTGGGGCGGTTCTCGGGGTGAGGGGCGGGAGGGTTTTCTCCCCCCCCCCGTTCGCGCTACCCAAAAGGAAGTGAATGAGAACTTGGGGCCGATCAGCATTTGCGAAGGCAAATGGTGTCCACTTTGACCTGAAAACCGAGTATTTCCGGATGGAAATACGGAGGCGGGAGAAATAGATGGAGAGTCCAGAGGATGGTTCCTCTGGCCGTGATCAACCGGCGGAACGGTTGGTTAAACAAAACCCAGTGCGGTCTTTTAGGGAGGGGATCGCACTGGGAAACGTCGATGAAACGTTTTGGATAAATTAGCAGAGGGGATGGACACTGACAATCCTTTAGCGGATTATGAAAGAACTTTTCCACGCAAGGATTTCATTGGGCATCCAAAGAGATGCCATCGCGGTCCAGCGGCGAGACGCTGGCCGCCCCAGGGCCGCAGGTAAGTAAGGGGAACCGCGTTTTTAAGCCCTGGGACGGCCAAGTTGTTTTAGATTCCCTGCTGGTCGGCAATGTTCCTCAAAAGCATGTTGGCGCAAGCTGTGATGTCTGCCTGCATTCGTGGACGATAGCCTTTGAGTTGTCCGGCTTCGTCGAAATCCGCGGACTCATGGTCAATGCCCACGTAATCATTGCGATAACTGATCGGCCACGCGTTTTGCTCATTAGCCATGATGACGATATCCGGGTCCCGCATCAGGTCGCCATTTTGTTCGCCGTAGTGGGCCACACTCACCAATTCATAACCGGCGGTCTGTCCGAGGATCTCCACACAAGCGGCCATGAAATGGCCGGGGGCGTTGTCGATCTTGGTATGTCCTCCGTTGGCCTTGGCGGTGTTCATCAGACGGGCCAAAACAGCTTGGGTGTTCTTGTTCAATGCTTTCATGTGGTTAATTCCTCCTCTGGTTCGGGAACCGGCGGCATGTAGGCGGTCGGGAACAAAATTGCCAGCAACGCGCAAACCTGTTCTTCGGTGAGGGCCTTGGCGGCGATTTTGAATGTGCCGTCATTGTAATGACTTTCAAGATCAACTTCCGGACCACTGCTACGCCAAACCGTTCTTACGTGCTGTTGGTATTTCTCCCCTTCCTGTGTGTTCAAATGGCCGTTGGATGCGGCCAGTATCCGCGCCCGCCATTCCTCGGCCTTCGATTCCCGCTCGTAATGTCGGGCTACCCATTCGCAGGCTTTCACCATTAACGGCTCAAGCGGTGTAATTAGCCGGCGGGCAATTTCCGTCCCAGCCTTCTCCGGCGATTTATCAAGCGAAAGCGTGATGCCGGTTGTAACGGCATGGCGTTCATCATATGAGGCCATTTCAACCAAAGATCGGCTCACATGCTGCGGAATCGGCGAAGCAAAGCAGGCATGAACACTCAAGCGGTATTCGGCCTTCCATCCGCCAAAACGGAAGTGTATTTCAAGCCCATCCTCGCGGATGGCCTCGGCGACGGACTCCGGGCGTCCGTCGTGATCTTTCGTTTTACGGGTCCAATTTCCGCCGATGGCGGCGAGAATGGCCGGGATATTTTCAGCGGTAATCATGACCGGGCCTCGCGGGGCTTATAAACTTCGGCCAGTGCTTTGACGGCATCATCAAAGCCGATACCGTTTTCATGGTCGGCGATGACGCGACGGATAGCGTAATCCTTCCGGCGGCAAAGGGCCGCCAGAATCCCGGCCGCTTTGTCGGCGGGAGTATGGGTCAACAACCGGGCGTAAAAGTCCGGCTTCTTTTCCTGGGTCGGCGTATCGACCGCCGGGACGGTCGCTGTGGTTGTGTTGCTGTTCGTGTTCTTCTTCATGGGCTTGGCTCCTTTCTGTTGTTGGTTAGTGCCCTACTCTGCAAAATTGACTAATCCAGATTCTCGGAGACTGATAAAGGGGTGCTCTCCCCTGCCGATAATCAGATGGTCCAGAATGGGGACATCGAGAATCTTCCCGGCTTCGATCAGCTTGCGGGTGACTCGTAAATCCTCCGCGCTCGGGTTTGGGTCGCCGGATGGATGGTTATGGGTAATTGCGATGGCGGCGGCTCCATCTTGAATGGCCGTCCTAAAAACTTCCCTTGGGTGAATCAGGGAGGCATCCGCAATTCCGAGGGTTATCAAGTGCCGGTCAATGACCTTATACTTGGTGTTCAGGGTGATGACGGTAAAAGCCTCCTGAGCCAGCATGGCCGTATCGGCCACAAGGCGGGCAATATCTTCGGGATTACGGCAAGAAACCGGGGTACTTTCCCGAACAACCGGCAAGGCGAGATTAAAAGAATAACTCACAACGCCACCCCCAGCACTTCCGCGCCGAACACGGCGCAAACCTTACGAATCGTGTCTTTCGTCTTGGCCTGATATCCGGCCGTGCCTCCGATGACTTTTGAAACCCATTTAGCTGATTGGACGGACCGGTGCGGTGCTTCCGTCTTTGCCTTTTTCCGATTCTGATTCGAAGTTCTCATGTTCTTTTTCCTTTCACTTTTGGTTTTCATTCCCGTTTCGCCGCTTGTCCGTCCGTTTGCGTTTGCTTCACTCGCAGAAGCGCAGAAGGCCGGGCGGCCCGCGGGAGTAGTCTTCAGAGGGCACCGCGTGTATTGGCCCCCGGCTGTTCCCGCAGCAGCGGGATCAAGCGGGTGAGCAAACCAACGGACGGATAAGCGGGCGTTGAGAAACGGGATGAAAACGAAAGGAAAAAGAACGGTGCCGAAGGCAGAGAACAAGGATCGGAAGCGGAAGAGAAAAAGGCAGAAGACGGAATTTTTACTTTAGCCCGAAGAGCGTCGAGCGTTCAGACCGCATGCTTCTTGGGAGCTACAGGGCGCCTTGGCGCTGACCGTCCAGGGAAGCGTCATCCTGCCGCGACCCAGCGGCATCCGGCGGGCGTCCAGCCCGCAATCTGAATGGGCGGGTCTTTAACAGCAACCGCTGTGCCGGGTTCTTGGCGCGGGGTGTGCTGGCTTTGAAGCACAACCCGTGACAAGGTTCCGGCACTCCGGTTGCGGGGTCTTGGGTGCGATTAAGCGGCGGCCGACGGTGGGCATGTCTGGCCGCGCAACCGGGGGGACAATCCCAGCCGATCCCTGACCGCATCTGGGTTGATCTCCATTCGCAAGCCATCCGTGCATAGGCGATCAAAACTGTCCGAGTAGAAGAAATGAAGCAAGTCCACGATGTCGATCTTGGTCATGCCAAAAGCGTTCTTCTTCTTGGTCAGTTGGTCGGCCAGTGGAGTAATCCGGCCATGTACGATATATCCTGCTTTCGCCAACTGTCGACAATCGGCACAGGCCTGCTCGATGATGGCGCAGAGAACGTCATAAATCTGGTCAGGAATGCGGCAGGACGGCGCATCGGACTTGGGATGAGGAGTCATGGTGGCTATTGGGCTTTCTGTTTTGCAGTCGTTGATTTGGGACATGTTAAAACTTCCACGGGGGCAAGGTTCGTTTCTCCGCCGCCAGGCGTTCCAGGTGCTTGACGAAGGCGGCCAACTCGGCGGCGGTTTTGATGACGGCGCCGGAAGCATCCGGGACGTTACCGGTTAGATCGCACCAACGGGAAATAGTGCCGGCATATTTCGCGAGGAGGATTTTTTCTTCCGTGGTGGTCATGGAGTCTTTTCCTTTCGCGCGCGGATAGTCGCTGGCGGGGGAGAAGCGGACGGGCGGGCGGAGCTATAGCCCGCCGTCTTCTTCCCGCGACAGTGCAGGCGTAGCCGAAATACACACCCTTTAGGGTGTGGTGTCGTCGGGTTCCGACGAAAGCTAGTTGCCTTCGGAAACAGCCGAAACACCCGAAATTCGGGAGAATCGGAAACCGACGAAAGGCTAGTTGTCTTCGGATTCGGAAAATCAGTCATCTTTGCGCCTACTTTTTTCGATAACGAGGCCGGATTTATAGCCGTACTTTTGATTCTTTTTCAGTCTGCTCCTCACCGTGTCGTCAATGACGCAAAGGGCTTCTGCGATCTCCTGAACCGTTGCGCTCCCGGCGCCGCCATGCTCAAGAATGGCCTTTTCGAGTTCTTCCTGTTCCATGTCGTTTCGTTCCTTTTTCGCTTCCGCCTTTTCCTTTTGATTGGCCATCCAAGGCGGATCCTCGCCGGCGGCTTTGGCATCGTCCAGGAGTCCCCACGGGTCCGGGTGATGGACGGGATAGTTGAACCAGCACTTGATCGGGAAGAGTTGGGGAAACTCCCGCAGGGTTCCCTCAATGCGCCAGCCGGAGAGCCGGGCGGCATGCTTCAGCGCTTCGTAGACAACGTCGGCGAGATCGGCTGCGATGGACTGGAAAGCCCCCTGGGCCGCCATCAGGAATGCTTGGTGCTCGTGGCGCGACTCTTCGTCCACCTTTTCGAGATCCAGGCCGCGACGGGCGAGCTCGTCGGCCAACCGGGCACAGACGACAAAATTCTCCAGCGCGTGGCGACGGTCTTTGAGCACCTCCAGTTCGATCAGGTCCAACACTGCGTCGGGATCCCGACCGAAAACCCCGCTGCCTGAGCCGCGATCGATCGCGCGTTTATGGCCCTGGTCGCCCTTGCTGTGATGGTGGGAATAGATGGTGGCCGCGCCCAGCGCCAGGCAGATCCGGTCGAATTGATTGCAAAACGCCGCCATCTGTTCGGCGGAGTTTTCGTCACCGGTGATGACCTTGTAGATCGGGTCGATGACGATGGCCAGATACCCCTTCTTCTGCGCCCGGCGGATCAGCTTGGGCGTCAGGCGATCCAGGGGAACGGAGTTTCCCCGGAGGTTCCAGACATCGATCAAGCCTACATTCTTCGGTTCGATCCCCGCAGCCCGATATACATCGCGGAAGCGATGCAGACAGGAAGCCCGGTCCAACTCCAGGTTGACGTAAAGAACCGGCCCCTTGGCGCACTGCATTTCATGCCATTTCAAGCCTTCGGCGATGGCGATGCAGAGTTGGATCAAGTCGAACGACTTCCCGGCCTTGCTGGGGCCGGTCAACAGCATCTTGTGGCCCTTCCGGAGCAGGCCTTCAATGAGCACATCGGCCAACGGCGGCGGCTCCAGTATCCAAGGCGCCAGGGGTTCGGGATTGGGCAGATCGTCCTGGGCATCCTCTACCCATTCCACCCAGTCTTCCCAGGAGGTACGGCCGCACTTGCCGGAAATCATGTACTGCGGCGCCCCTGCCCTCGTGACGCCCGGCATGCGGGACAGGCGGGAGGGATTGCGGTTGCCGGAATCGACCTTCAGGCCATTCTTGGCGGCAAGCTTGTAGAGATAATCCACCCGGGCGCGGTATTCGGCTTGGTCCTTGGCCTCCACCCGCACCAGTGCATGAATGGACTTACCGCCCGAATGAACGATGCAGGAGCAGGGCAATTCCAAGTCCCGGATGATGGCCAGTTGCTTGCCCAGTTCGTCTTCGTCCGCCTCCAGGAGGGCGTGACGAAACGAGGTGACGTTCTCATCCCGGACGCCCTTCCCATCCAGCGGGTTGATGCGAATCCAAGCCCCGACTTCCTTATTCCAATCGCCCAGGACGCTGCCCAGGTCGCCTTTGCACTCCTGAATCTCTTCGATCAGTTGGGCTGCGGTGCGGTCGCATACGCCTTTTTTGGGAAGCCACTTCTGCTTGCGTTCGTCGAACCAGGCTTCGGCAACATAGCCAACCAAATCCTCGGACAGGAACATGGCCTCCAAGTAGCGCACCAGATCGCCGGGCGCCCAGTCTTTGGCCGGGGGCGGGAGTTCGTCGTTCTGAACCCAGTTCACGTCGACGATGGGCTTGACCTTCGGTTTCTTGAGCAAAGGCTCATCCCAGCCGAAAGCGCCGCCTTCCTCGTCGTCGCCGAAGTCCCATTCGTTTTCCTCGTCACGAGGCATCTGGCCACCGGACAGCCGGACCATCTCTATCAGGGTTCCCAGCGTCACCGGCGGAGTATGCCCGCGGAACGTCTTCCATTTCTTGAAGCATTCGCCTTCATGGAAGCGTTCACGGTCGCGCGCGCTCCACTGCTCCCAGTCGGAGGCGGTGCATCCGGCGTTCTCCAGGGCCATCCCCACCCGAAGCCAATCGTCGTAGGAAAGTCCGGCGGGGTCGATTTGCGAAAGACAGGCAAGGGCGCGTTCACGGTCTGACATTTTCTATCTCCTTATGGTTGGGGTTCAAATCATCCGGCAGACGCCAGCCGTTCGCGCTGATGCGCGTGATCATTCGGTTGGCGTCTTGGAAATTCATCTCGCCGACATGCTGGAAGCCGAAGCGCTCCAGGCAGCGGACTTGTTTGGGGGTGGCAAAGCCGGCCGTACGGCGGTTTTGCAGGTGGTCCAGCATCTTGCTCGCCATGCCGGCGCAAGTGATCTCATCTGGCAGGATGCCCGCCTTTTCGAGTTCCTTGAGTTGCGGGGCGCTGGGCGGGGCCATCTCCCAGCCGAAGGAGGGTTGATAGTCGACCAAGTCCTCGGCGTTGACGCTCACCGCCCATTGCAACGGGTCCACGAGCTTGCGCTTGCGGTGCCGCATCTCCGCGAGTTTCTTGGCCAACGCTTCTTCGCGCTGTTTGATGACATCCCGCTGGGCCTCGGCAATTGCGTCCTCGGTCAGGTCCATCGGCTGGCCGGCGGCTTCTTCCGCCATCACGGTCAAAGCAGTCGCGATCTCCTCGGTCTCCGCCACCAGGTGGGCTGGGCGGCAAAGATCGTGCTTTTCGGTGTGCCAGAGGAAATCTAGTACGAGCAGATTCTCTTTGCCGGGATGGATGCGGGTCCCCCGCCCTACGATCTGCGCGAACAGGCTGCGTATGCGCGTGGGGCGAAGATTGACGATGCAATTGGTGGCCGGGTCGTCGTAGCCCTCGGTCAGGAGCATCGAATTGCACAGCACGTCATAGGCCCCGGCGGCGTAGCGCTCCAGGATCCCGGCGCGGTCCGGGTGATCCCCGGAAACCCAGGCGGATCGAAGCCCGCGCAAAGCCAGCAGTCCGGCGAACTTTTCCGCCGTGGCGACCAGCGGCAGGAAGCAAAGCGTTTTCCGTTCCCTGCAATGCGCCGCCATTTCATCGGCGATGGCCTCCAGATAGGGAGCCAGGGCCGAATCCAGCTCGGCGCCTTTGTAATCGCCGGCCTGAACGGACAACTTGCCCAGTTCAATCGCCAGTGGAATGGTGAGCGCCCGGATGAGACAGAGGAACCCCTCCCGAATCGCCTGGGGCAGACTGTACTCAAAAGCCAATCGCTCAAAATATTGTCCAAGATCTCGTTTGTCGCCGCGGTCGGGCGTGGCGGTGACGCCCAGCACTTTCGCGCCATTGAAGTAGCCGACCGCGGATTGATAGCTCTCGCTCAAGGCATGGTGGGCCTCGTCGATGATGATATGGGTGTAATGATCCTCCCGGAATCGCGCCCGCCGGGCCGGACGCATCAAGGTTTGGACGCTTCCAACCGTGACGCGCTCCAGCGCATGCAGTGCGGTATCGTCGGCCTTTTCCACGGCACAGGCCAGCCCGGTGGACTTCGCCAGCTTATCCGCCGCCTGCTGGAGCAATTCGCCACGATGGGCCAGAATCAGGACCCGGCCGCCCTGGGCGACGACATCGCGGGTCAAGGCGCTGAAAACGATGGTCTTGCCTGTGCCGGTCGGCAGGACCAGCAAGACTTTATTCGCCTCGGCCCACGACGCCTTCACGGCGGCACAGGCGGATTCCTGGTAGGGTCTGAGTGTCATCATAGGGGGTGGGCCTTTTATCGCCATGCCCAGGGCGCGGGAGATTTAGAAGCTCAGGTTTTGAACGTCGGCCTCGGTCGGCGGATCGAGATACTTCACGACCTCGTTGGATTTGTGCGGCTCGCCATCCTTGCCCTTCCACTCGCGGATGCCGATTTTGCAGGCGCCGGTTGTGCCGACGACCTTCCCCCAGTTCGGAACGAACGGCTCATCATTCCCATGCTGACGCATGCCGATGGACGAAAAGAACTGGAACAATTTGAACTGGGTCTTGCGATGAAGCGGCAGATTCTCGACAAAGGTCGCCGATTCGCCGGTCTCGTCGCTGGTCACCAGCAGCGAGAGCAGCGCCACATTGCAGGTGCCCAGCTTGCCCATTTCCTTACGCGCCCGTTCGATCTTGAGCACCTCGAAGGTCGCAGTGCCTTCCGGCAGGAGCATAAACTCTGCACCTTTTTCAATCGGATCGTCCCAGCCAAATGCTTCGGTATTTTTCTCGGTCATGCTATTCCGCCTTCTTGGTTTTGATTTTCTGAACCACTTTTTTCCAGTTATCGGGGGCCGTGAGCGCCTTCACGTAATCGGAGGGCAGTTTGTCGGTCGTCATTTCCTTGGGGAAATGGCCTGCGGCGACGTAGTAAGCGTGCAGGTCATCGGCAGTGATCTTCGCCTCAGCCAGCAGCTTTCCGAGCGGCGACGGGAGCGAAGGAAGACCCGGCAACTCATCGGGAGATTCCTGCGGCGGGATGGTCGTTTCCGGAGGAGTTGGAGCGGCCGGCGGCGCTTTCTTCTGCGACGGCAGTTTCTTTGCGGGCATCGCTTTCATGGCCGCGACCGCTGCATCCCATTTCTCCAGCAAGACGTTCACGACGGCAATCGGCAAGTCCTCGACGGTGTTTCCCTCGGCATGCAGGCCTTCGCGTTTGCAGTACTCCAGGACGGCGCGGTTGCCGATGGCGGCAGCGCCCATCTGCTCTACGAGTTGGGTGCGCGTCGTTTCTTCCGTGGGACCGCCTTCCGTGGCCGATTGGCCGTCATTATCGTCCTCGCCTGCGATGCCCAGAATCGCGCACAGGCTGTAGCGTCGGGCATAGGTGATGAAGCTGCCCATCTCCTGTGCCCCAGCCTGCCGGGGCAACGGGTAGGAGCTGGCCATCCATTGGCCGCTGGTGTGGAGCAACTGCGTGATGAGCGACTGCCCACCGCCGGCGGATTGCTTTACGACCTGCACATAGGCCAAGCCGGCGGTGCAAAGCGGGTCACGAATCGCATCGATGATGTCCGCGAGGTCCGCGTAGTTGTACTTGTAGCTGCTCCCCTTCTGGCTTTTGATGAAGGCGGTCCGTTTCTTGGGCGGGTTCTTCATCGCGGCTTGGGCTTTCACGAGCGCCGCCGCGAGTTCGTTGACTTGCTCTGACATACTTGGGGTTTCTGGCATTATGGGTGTGGTTTCCATGGGTTTCCTTCTGGGTTGGGGGTTTGTTTACTCGAAATCGTAACGGGCGGTTTTCTGCTGGGTCTTGGCGTCCGGCGCTACGGCCGTGCCGTCCTCAATGATGATGCTGCATTCGTCCCCGGTGGAGACACGGGTCCCAATGGCCTGTAGGTGGCGTTCATCGAGCCAGACAGCGAACTCCCGAAGCTGGACGATGTCCATGCGCTCCAAGCCGTCCAGCAGCACGAAACCGCATTCCGGCTTGATGGCGGCACAAATGGCGGCGGCCACGCGGAGTTGTTCGGCGCCGCTCATGCAGTCCCATTTCTGGCCGCTGTAGATCAGCTCGCCGTCTTCGTCGATGAGCAGTTGCTCCAGAGGCATCTTCACGTCTGCCAATAGGCGGACTCGTTCCACTCGGACCTTTTCGATTTCCGCGGACAAGGCGCGGTATTGTTCCCCCATTTCCCGGGCTTCATCCCCTGCCCGCTCCTTGTCCATGTTCTGGCGCACCTTGGCGTTGATGGAATCAATCTGCTCCAGGGCGCGTTGGATCTCCGCGGTATCGGCATCGTGGAGATCCCCGGCGGCGGCGTTGGCTTGTAGGCTCAGGGTATCCAGCTCTCGGATGCGTTCGGCCATCTCCGCCCGGCGGTGGCGCTCCTCGGCCAGCCGGGTTTCCAATTCAGTGATGCGGGCATCCTGCTTGATCAGGTCCGCTTCCGCCTGCTGACGATTGCGAAGCAATTCATCCCGGCGTCGGCGGGTTTCCGCGTTGCGGGCATTGAGCTGCATGGCATCCTGCATTTTGGAGGTCATCTCGGAACCGGTCAGAGGTTTCTCAGGAACGTCGGGATGGAAAGGCAGGTCATCGGCATGTTTTTGTTTTCGGACGACAATCTGCCCCAGGGCATGCCGTTCGTCATATAGGCGCTTGGACTCCTGGCTCAGCTTCTCCAACTTGAGCCCCAGCCCTGGGAATTCATCCAGTAGCATCTGGGCCTTTTCCTTGGCTGATATCTGCATGAACTTGGGCAGGTCCAAGGCCAGTTGGCTGACGAACTCATTCAGTAATTGCTGTCCGCCTTTTGCGCCCGTGGGGTCAGTGACTTTCAGGGCTCCATTGCAACCCTTGCGCTCTACCGTGAGACCGTTGGACAATTCGATTTTGATGGCCAGCTTCTCTTCGCCATCGCGCAAGGCCCTGGACGGACGGTAACGATCACCCCCCAAGCCCCACATGATGGCATCGAGCAAACTGGTTTTACCTTGGGCATTGCTTCCACCGATGACAGTGAGGGCCTGTCCGGAACAATCCAGGCTGACGGCCTGGATGCGTTTGACGTTTTCGACATCAAGGGAATTGATACGTACGGGACTCTGCATTTTTCTCTCCTTCTATGGGTTTGACGGGAAAATCGCTCTCACGGACGAGCGACAAAAAAGCTTCGGCATCGAGGATCACGAGCCACCGGGAGTCGTTCTTGCGGTGGAGCACCACCGGCAGCTTTCCGCCGGCGTCGGCTTTGGCCTGTATCAGCCAGGCGTAGAGGTCTGTGCGTTGGGTGCGTTTGACTTCGAAGTGGATGCCCGGCAACACTTCGCAGACCAGGTCTGGAGAATCCGGAGAGCCTGAAAACTGCTGTCCGCGCCGGGCCGGAAATCCCTGATCGGTCAGAAAATGGGCGGCTTCGAGTTCGCCTCGTTTGCCTTTCTCGCGGGAATTCATCGCACCTCCTTGGACTGGAGAAGGGACTGTTGCCTTCGGAAGCGGGCGCTTTCAAGATAGGCTTGGACCTCGCTAAACAGATAGCGCCGGGAACCGCCCCATTGATGATAAGGGATCTTCCATCGCCAGAGGGTGGAGGGATTGATTTTAAGAAGCTTTGCGATCTCTCTTTGAGTATGATAAGGTTCGATTGTTACCGGTTTAAGCGGCTGATCATCGCCATGCAGCGCTTTCAAAGCTCTTTGCTTTCGCTCGTCTGAGGCATTCAGCAATGCCTGCAAGAACTCGCTTGTTATGTCTTTCATGTTTCCTCGTTCATTCCGGCGGCCAGTCGCCGCTGATTACGTGAACGAGGATGAGGCAAGACATGCGAGCCCGCACGGAAGCGGGACACTGAAAGCGCACTGAAAACGCACTGAAAATGAAAAAGCCCCGGTCAACGGGGCTTCAAAAAGACGAAAACTTGCGGATTTTAGATTAGAAATTGATCTGGTACTTATCGGACGCGGAATCCAACGTCGTGAACAGGATATCGAAGTCTTTAGTCAAGTTGCGGAACAGGCCATACTTGAATTCACTTCCGTCGATGGCCATGACGGACTGACTCTCGTTGAAGTTCTGTCTCTCTTCGTCATAATAGAATATCCGATTACTGGTCTTCTTTCGGCGCTCATGCAGATACCGGACAAAGGCCCGGCATTTGTGCTTCTTCGACAAGTCGATTTCCCGTCCATTGGGCAGACGTAAAATCTTATAGTCATTGATAACATCGACCAAAAGCACCGCGTTCGTGTCGCGTACCGGAGCGGGTCTTGAGGAGGCCACGATGCCATCGACGGTTAAGGAGACCGATTCCTCCAGTACGATCAACTCCGCCTCATGGCGTCGCAAGAATTCTTCGGAAGGTTGATCATAGACCGGGAGGATGACAGCGCATTTTCGAGGATTATGTCGGACCACCTCGGCACAGAGGGTGATGGACTCCTCGGCGTTGGCAGCATACGCCAGAAAGACCGGCTTTCGACTTTCACTGACACCCGCTATGCCAATCAAGGTGAATCGATCAGACGATTCTACCACCTGAGGAATTAATCCCAATGCCACGGCAATCTCGCGCTCAAGGCGAGGCATATCGAGTGTCCAAAGCTGCACATCCTTCAAGGTCAGCTTCCGCAGTTCTTCTGCATCCGTCTCAAAGCCTTCCTCTGGAATGGCGATGAATTGCTCACCTCGACGGACTACCCGCAAGCGTTGCCCGGACTGAGGGCAAGGAAGGGTTCCAGCAATCTCGCCGAGGCACTTTGCTAAATACGCTTGAAGAGGCTTCGAGACGCCCAACAGATGCCGTCTCCAATCGGCTAACGGCAGCTTGGAGAAACGGAAATAACTAAGGCATATCCAGGGAATCATTTCTTCTTCACGGGAAAAGTGGATTTGACGATGCCGCGGGCGCGCAGCCATTCTTCCAAGACAACAGAGTCACCATCGCGCTCGTAATTCAAAGTGTTGCCCTGATGGACAACCAATGGTTCCGTATTGGCGCGGTTCTTCATCCGATAATGAAATTCTGTGTAGTGGACCGTATCGGTTTCTTCCGGCAAGAGCCGCGAGGGGAATGTGTTGGTTTCCAGTAGGGAGGAATTCTTATCGGCCACCCAAACGATTTTTCGTGCAGGAGATTTGAGATGATGGAAAGATATCCGGGTTGGAACTATCGACGCGAGTCCCTCAATATCCTGCGTCTTGAACATCCCCAGGCAATTGCCTTTCAAGGGCTCCAAGGTGATCATGCCCCGATCTACGCGAAAGGCATTCTCGGTATTGAGCAGAGCGTGCCCGAAGACAACGCGATACTTCAGATGATCACGCCGCCGGCGGGTGTTCATCCGTAGATCGCCGTAGATCGTGTTATATACAACCGCATCGTATTCCTCCGGCTTGAAATTCAAGCTCATCGCCGTGCCGTCGTCTTCATAAGCCCGCTGGCGAGTGAGCAACCCTGGGAACCGGATCAAAAACCAGACCTCTTTATCGAAATCGAATTTGACGACATTGGTCCCCTTCCCCAATCCGAGATTGACGAAGTAGTCATGCAATTCGGATTTGATGGCGGCCATGACGGAATCGGTCGGCATTTTGAAACGGCCGCGATGGTCGGCAGTCGATGGATAGTACGTGTAGGCCGACTTCCCATGTACACGGGCACGGGCATAGCTTTCTTCCAGTAGGGATTGATTGGCGGGCCATCTGTAAAGCCATGCTTTCAGGACCAAGTCGGATTTGCCCAAGCCATCCGTGTGGAATGAGAGTTTCCTTCCCTGCGCGTCCGCTTCCTCCTCTATACGTTCCCAACCTTCGGAGGTAGCCAGCAGGCTCGCGTAGAAAAACACGTCCTCCAGTTCCTCTGGTGCATCATCCAACGCCGTCATGAGGGCGTTGTAGTCGAGTGTTTCTTCGGTCGGATGCTCGGGCAGATTCAGGCTATGATCCTTCACGAACTGGGGAAACTTGTTCAGCACTTCACATAGAATAACCGGATCGTGATTTCTTAAGGCGCGGAACGTTGCAAAACATCTTCTGGCTAATGGCATACAAGCTCCTCATATCTGAAACGAGCGTGAGAATCACCAACTCCATGGTCTGTTGGTACAATTGCATCGAAGCAACTCAACATCAGGCTGAACAGCTGTGGAACCCGGATTGGCTTGTAATAGCGGACACCGTAGACACACAACAATGGTTTACTGATGGAAATCAGGTTAGCGGTATATAGGCGGCTTTCAAGAAGAAAACGAGCAAGGAACGGCTATAGGCTGCAATCGCGCGGTCTATCAAGAGGATGGAACAATTCATGCAGATTTCTTAAGCAAAATCCGCAGTTGTTCGCAATCCTGCTTCCACGTTTTTGCCGTAGTCTTATCAAGGATCTCCAACATCTGTTCATCCCGTGATTTAGCTCCATTAGTCAATAGCTTCGGCATGGCGGATTGAATGGCTTGCCGAAATTGCTCACGTCCTGGCTTGAAGTAATGCTTTAATACCACATCGGTTGTCTTATGGCCCGTTACACGCTGGACCAACTCCAGAGGAACACCAGCGGACAAAGCTAGGGTTATCCACGTTACCCGGAAACTATGGAAATCTCTAATCGATGCCCGGCGCAAGCCGTTTTCACGGTGAGCATGGATTTCCTCGGTTTTGTTTTTGGCATCATCCGAAAATCCAGCTTTCTCAAAAACCTTTCGCACCCGATAAGTAATCCCCAGAGGATTGCTTTGATACATCAATGCTTGCTGAGGAAATACATATTCTGATTCGCCTGTTCCCAACTGCTCCAATTCGCTTCGCAACATAGGGAACATCGGAATATCCACAGTCTCCTGTGTCTTGGACGTTTTAACAGAGACAAACCCCTCTTTCATATCCACATCAGCCCAACGTAAAGAACAGCAATCCCCACGGCGCATAGCTGTACAGATTCCAACGATGAGTATGGGACGAATAAAGGCATCATCCTTTGACGCCTCGATAATCCGCGCCAATTCCTGTTGATTGAATGGCATACGGTGAATTGTATCCTCATCTTTGGTAGGGATTCCATCAAACGGATTTCGAATGATATTGGCCTTTGGCCCCAATATTTTGAACACTGAACGCAAGAGGATTAAAACAGAATTACACGTTCGGCCACTAACACCCCGAGCCCCCTCTGCCTCAAAAAATGCCGATGCCATCGATGATGTCACATCAGCCATGGTTTTGGCATCAGGATACTGCGTCTTCAAAAAAGTCACAAATCGAGTCATGTGGCTATGGGCTTGGAATATATATTTTGCTGATCCTTTCCTCTTGCGGGGAGCATTATCCCATGCCAATAGCATTTCACTCAAGGGAACGGATTCAATACGACGGCCTGTGCGGATCTCGTGGAGACGTTGAATATACTCTTGTGAATGTTTTTTCTCTGCGATTTCTTTGTGCAGATCATCATGCTTCTGTAGAGCCCGAGACTTTGACTGCTCAAAAAGCCGATCCCCAGTATCGCGCAAAGATACAGGGGCCTTACCCGCAACTTCAACTTGAAGATTGATGGTTTTCGGTTTGCCGTCTACATAGAAACGCGCATACCACCATTTGCTATGAGCCTTCAGTTCCAGAGCCATTTTTCACTCCATATGCAATCGCCTGCAATCTGGAGCAAGATAATACGGTGCTTCAGACGTTATGTCACGCAAATATCACGCTTGGAGGTAATATTTACGTATGTTGTTGATTTTTAACTTCTGGTGTTCAGCTTCCCAAGCTGAACGTCGCGGGTTCGATCCCCGTCTCCCGCTCCAGCCTTCGCGCGACGCCCCCAAGGGGCTGCACTACGGCTGGGCAGGCCAGCCAAGGGGAGGGAAGTCTGGGCGATCTGGAGCAAGAAGCGAAGGCTGTCCCGCCAAAAGTCCGCCTCGGACGACGGCGGACCTTATCCAAAGCACTTTGTATACGTCCTCAGGAGCTTGTCCGTTTCCGATCGAACCTACACAGGCCGCACCGAGAATCCCAAACAACGATTAAAGGAATTTACGGGAAAGTATAACGAGACCGCTTAACAGGTTCTATCCAATGGTTTTCAACCATACCGCTCCGCACAAAACAATTATCTGTCGAGCAATATACCTACAAAATGCGTATTGGTGCGCAATTCTATTACGAACCAATATGTGAGGTTTCAGAGAACAAATCGCACTCAACAGGCTTTGGCGGTTTCGGTCCGCTCACACCCATCGCGCGATCTCCGGTCAGATCTGAACCAAGCGGTCAACCAGTTGTCCTTTTTCGGCAAAACGGGCGTCAGCGTAGTGTTATGGGTTAGGATAATTATTGGCCATCTTCGCTCATAACGGCCTGGACTCTGTCTCCATCTTTCGCAGCCGTTCCACCAGATTGCGCGGGGCGGTAAAGACCATGGCCTTTCCGCGCTTGTTCTGAACGAGTACGCCGCGCGCGTTCAAATCCAGGAGGTCGGTGCGGGCGGTTTGGTACACAACGTTGTGACTTTGGCCATGGCTTGCGATGGTATACTCCTGAAAGGGATGCTTCAGGGCATGACGAATCAGTTCCGCTTGCCGGTGATTGAAGAGGCCCAGGGCTCGCACCTGCGCCTCCAACTCGCGGACTTCCTCAGCCTTGAGATTAATGTAGGAGTGAAGATCCTCGATGGCCCGGCGTATGACCTTGGTCTGGGCTACAATGAAATAGGTCAAATCGTTGGCATCGGTCTCGGTGTGAAGAAACGAAAGACCGTACTTCACAGGCGCCTTGCGCAGAATGCTCGAGATCGAGATGAACTCGAACAGCCAATATCCCGCGTGCAACATACCCCAGTAGAATAGCGCTCGAGCCGTTCGTCCGTTGCCGTCCACGAACGGATGGTCATAAGCCAACCAGAAGTGCAGGATGATGGCCCGTATCGCCGGATGCACAAAAGTCCCGGGAGTCCGCTCGTTTGCGAAGTCGCACATGGCTTTCAGTCGTGCGGGCAATTCCTTCGCTGACGGGGGATGGTGAAAAATCTCGCCAAAGTCGTCGCCCACCACGAGATTCTCGTCCGTCTTGCGAAATCGTACGGCAGCGGTCGAATCGTTCAGGGTATTCTCCGTCACAAGCCGATGAATCGCAAAAACCATCTCCGGCGATAAGGATTCTTTCTTCAACTCCACGATTCTTTGCATGGTCGTGTAGTTGTTCCAGATCATTTGTTCGCTGGGGTCCCGGGGAGGGCGTCCGGTGCGGATCATTTCTTTGGCGACATCCCTCGTGGTAGCGGCGCCCTCCAACTGGCTGGAAGTAATCGCCTCTTCCATAAGCGATCGAATCAAGTAGCGATCCCTCGTCTGTGGATTGGCAATCGGTTCTGGAATTCCGATCGAACGACCGGCCCCGACATCGATATCGTGCAACTCGGCTTGAACGAGGTCTGGCACTCCGAAGGAAAAGAACGAGCCCTGCTGGTCCTTCAACGGAACTTCTTTTAGCGAGCCTTCCCGCCGCAGCTTGAGTCCCAACCACCATTCTTCTGTCGTCAGGCCCGAAGGAGGCGTCAGATGCCGAAGCTTGTCCCAATGCGTATAATCGCCAGACGGCTCGACAGCCAACCGCAGAACATCGCTTATTCTATTATTATTCATGCATTTATGCATGATCCCCAGCAAGTTTGGAGGTGCCTGTGGAGTCTTCATATGTCAATTTATTACTAACTTATATATAATTAGTAGTTGCGCGACAATTACTAATTTGTATTTTTTAGTACTTTGTCAAGAAGACGGGTTTTCCTGGCTGTATCCACGATTTGATGGCGCGGAATTCATCTGTAAGCATGGATAAGGGAAGTGAAGCTCTGTCGGAACCTTCTTCTACCGGTCGCGACGGAGCGCGACCCTCCAAAAAAGCAATACCGCAATGGAACTCCATGTCCGCGCTATTTTTTCTCTGCGCCGGACGGCTCGTTCTTTTCCACATGGACGAGGGACTTCGAGGGCTGACGAAGGAGTTCGAAATCGGTGAGGATCTTGAGGGCTTCGTCCAGGATGAGGTCCTGGCTTTTCTTTTCCTTGGCGGCGGCCGCTGGGGCATCCGCCGCCTGATCCTGCAGAAGCTTCTGCAATTCGTTTTCGCTGCGCGCGAGGTTTAAGCGTTCCTCGTAGTTCAGGGAAATCTCGCTGGTCTTCTGTCGTTCGTTAAGCTGGTCGATCAAGCTCCGGAAGGCCGTGAATTTCGGGTCGGTTTTTTGCCGCACTTCCGATTGCCGCTTCAGCTTCGGCAGAACGGATTCGAGATCGGAAATGCGACGATATTGGGCCGGATAGACCGCCGACCAGTCGAGCGCATGCGGCAGGTATTCTTCGCCGACTTCCATGGCGTCGAGGACGGACGGGGTAACGATGTCCGGCGTAATGCCTCTCAATTGGGTGGAACCGCCGCCGATGCGATAAAAGCTGGCGGTGGTCACTTTCAGGGTGCCGAGGGTCGGATCGCCGTTTTTCAAGTTGGCCATGCTTTGCACGGTGCCCTTGCCGTGGGTTTTCGTGTCGCCGACGACAATGGCGCGCCCGTAATCCTGGAGGGCGCCGGCCAGAATTTCGGAAGCCGAGGCCGTTCCGCGATTGACGAGGATGACGAGCGGTCCGCTGTAGGCGGTGTCCGGATCGCCATCGCTCAGCACTTCCGCGGCGCGGCCGTCGCTGACCTGGACGACCGGTCCGCTGGCAATAAACAGTCCGGTCATATCGACGGCTTCGGTCAGCAAACCGCCGCCGTTATTACGCAGATCCAACACAACGCCGCCGATGTCGTTGGTCTTCAACTCGCGAAGAAGTTTTTCCACGTCCCGGGACGAGCTGCGGGCCGTGTCGCCGTTTTCGCGAAGTCCCTTGGTATCGGCATAAAACTCCGACAGGCGGATCACGCCGAATTTACGCTCCGCACCGTCGGGTCCCTGCAAAGTTTTCACTTCGCCTTTCGCCGCCTGTTCTTCCAGCTTCACTTCGGCGCGGATCAAATCGATTCGCTTTTTCGTTCCTCCGGTGGGATCGGACGCGGGGATTATGGTGAGCACCACTTTGGTATCTTTTTCGCCGCGAATGATGCGAACGGCTTTGCTGAGCGGCCAGTGCAGGATGCTCACGGGTTCGGCATCGCCCTGCGCCACGGCCACGATCTTGTCGTTGGGTTTGAGCCGCCCGTCCTGCTCCGCGGGACCGCCGGGAATCAGCCGCTCAATCTTCGCCGCGCCATCTTCGGAACTGAGTACGGCGCCGATGCCGACGAGCGAGAGCTTCATGCTGATGTCAAAATCTTCCGCATTATTGGGCGAAAGGTAATCCGAGTGGGGATCGTAGGACCGCGTGAAGGCGGTGAGATAGCGCTCCAGCACCCAGGAAGGCGCATAATCGTTCAAGACCGTGAGATATTGCGTATAGCCGTTTAAGACGGAGGCCTCCGGCGTCAGCTTGATCTCGCTGACGATTTCTTCCGCGTTGGTGGCGACCGTTGAGGTATCGTTAGTGGCCACGATATCGTTGGTGGCCGCGGCTTTAATCTCTTCGGCGAGTTGATCGGACACCCGTTTGGCAACGTATTGATTCTTGATCTTCTTGCGCCAGACTTCGTCCCATTCGGCCTGGGTCGCCGGCCAGGAAGCGTTTTTTCGCTTCCACTGGAAGGTTTCGTTTTCGGCCATATCGAAGCCATTGGTCAGCAGCAAGCCGACATATTCCACGCGGTTGCTGAGGCGGGCGAGCAGGACATCGTAGACCTTGAACGCAAACGCCACATCCCCGGCCCGAACCTGTTCGTTAAGTTTCTTGGCATCCCGTGTGAACTCGGCAATGTCCGAGGCGAGGAACAGCGTGCGGTCGTAATCCATGGAATCCAGAAACGCATTGAGCGCATTGGTGGCCATGCGGTCGTCGAACGGTTCGTGGCTGATGTGGGCGCGCGGCAGCGTCTGGGCCAGAATTTTGGCGGCATCAGAGTGCGAGAACGCCGGTTCGGATAATGCCCACGAGGTCTGAAAAGCGGAAAAAAGCCCACCCAGGGCCAGGAATACAAGTAGTCGTGTGTATAATTTCATAGGTTAAATGTATGTCGTAGTTAAAACGAGGTCAACCATGCGTAACAAATACGCGTTTGGGCCTTGATTAGCAATGATATCGTAACGAAGACAGGCGCCCCTCTGCCGCGACCAGCCACATCTGCTTAAGCCCCAACCCGCCTGGCGCCCATTCCCCTCCTCCACCGCCTTACGGCGGCGGCTACAACCGGTTCTGCGAATCAACGGAGGCTTCATTCCAAATCGGTGCGCCGCTTGAAGAAGCGCTCCTGGATTTGCTCCATATAGAGATAAATGCCGGGCGTGACGAAAAGCGTGATAAGTTGGGCAAAGACCATGCCGCCCACCACGACCAATCCCAGTGGAACACGGCTGGAGGCATCGGCGCCAATGCCCAGGGCAATGGGCAGCGTGCCGAAGATGGCGGCCAACCCGGTCATCAGAATGGGACGGAAGCGGACGATGCAGGCGTCGTAAATGGCGTCATAGCTGTTCATGCCCTCGGCCCGGCGCTGCTCGGCAAAGTCCACCATCAGAATGCCGTTTTTGGTAATGAGGCCAATAAGCACAAACAAGCCGATGTAGGCATACAACGACAGCACGCTGCCAAACGCAAAAAGGGTCAGCAGCCCGCCAAACACGGCCACCGGCAGCGTGGTCAGAATCGTAAAGGGATGAATATAGCTTTCGTACAGAATGCCCAGGACGATGTATTTCATGAAGATCGCAATCAGCAACAGAAAGCCGAGACTGGCAATGGACTTCTTGAATTCCAACGCATCGCCGGTGAATCGTCCGGAGACGCCGGGCGGAAGGATCTGCTCGACTTTTTCTTCGATGGCCTTGGTGGCATATCCCAACGGCATGCCGGGCGCCAGGCTGAAGGAAAGCGTGGCGGAGTCCTGCTGCTGGGCGTGCGGAATGTTCTGCGGGCCGGCCTTCTCTTTCCAATGCACAAGCGACTTTAAAGGCGCTAGAGAACCGGTCAGGGGCGAGCGCAGATACAGCATGGATAAATCGTTGGGCTGGCGCTGGAACTCCTTCATCACCTCGGGAATCACCTGATATTGGTCCTGATCGGTGGTGAACTGCGTCACGAATCCACCGGCGAACGAAAGGGCCAGCACCTGCTCGATGGCGGCCGCCGTGATGCCAAGCGACGAAGCCCGCTCGCGGTCGATCTCGACTTCCAATCGCGGCATGTTGAGCTTGACGCTGTTCTGAACGCCAAAGAGGCCGCGAATGCCGCGCAAGGCCTGTTCCAGTTGCTGGGACGAACCATAGACCGCGTCACGGTTGAGGCCCATGAGTTGAAAAGCATAGTCGCTGCCGACCGCCGTCGATTCGGCGCCGGAACTGATCTTCAAGACCGGCATGGCCTGCAGGAAGCAAAAGCCTTCCGGCAATGCAGAAAGCCGGCCCATGTATTGCTGCACCAACTGGTCGATGGGCGCTCTTTCTTTGGGCGGCTTCAAGCGGATAAAGATAAAACCCATGCTCTGATCAGCGCCGGGCTGATAACCGGTGACGGACCCGACCCGAACAATGTTGGTGTCCTGCGCAAGGATGGCGACCGCCTTCTCCTGATAAGCGCTGATTTGCTCGGTGGACGCGCCCTGCGGCATTACGAGCGCACCCCGGATGAAACTGCTGTCGCCCGGCGGCAGGAAGGTCTGCGGAAGTTTCAGGTATAAAATCACCGTGCCTAGAATACAGAGAGCCCATACCGCCACCGACACCCATTTGTGCCGAAGCTGCCACCGGAGAGCAAGGCCATACCGATCGACCAGGGACTTGATGAACCTCGTAATCGTGCGCTGAAAACGGTTGGGCTCTTTCTCGTGCTTGAGCAGATGCGCGCACATCATCGGCGAGAGCGTCAACGCCACGATGGTCGAAATGACGATCGCATAAATCACGGTCAGCGCGAATTCCTGCAAGTTGCGTCCGACGGCGCCGCTCATGAAGACCAGCGGGGCGAACACAATGATCAAGGCCACGCTGGTGGATATGACGGTGAAGGTAATTTCCTTCATGCTGCGCACCGCCGCCGGGATGGGCTTCATGCCGTCGTCCAAATGGCGCACCGTGTTTTCCAACACCACGATGCCGTCATCGACCAGGAATCCGACCGCCAGCACGATGCCCATCAGCGACAAGGTGTCGATGTTGAAGCCCGAGACCAGCATGGCGATGAAGGTACCCAGCAACGCCACCGGCAGCACGATGCCGGGAACGATCGTTTCACGCACCCGGCCGAGAAACAGGAAAATCACGAGAATAACCATGATCAGCGCCAGAACGACGGTGAATTGCACATCGTGAATGGATTCGCGAATCGGGTCGGCGCCGTTGAACATGGTTTCGAGATGAACGGAGCTGGGCAGCTCGTCCCTGACCGCGTCCAGGGTCTCCGAGATTTCGTTCGCGACGGCCACGGTGTTCGCGCCGCTCACGCGCGAAACCGGCATGACGATGCACTTGTCGTGAGAAATATTGCCGGGCTCGTTATACCGGATGTTCACCAGATCGTTCGCAACGCTGTCCACGCACTTCGCGACATCCTTCATCCGCACGGGGGCGCCGTTCCGGTAAGCGACGACCAGCTCGGCATACTCGCGGGCCGTGCGCAATTGGCCTTGCGGCTCGATGGTAAAGGTGCGCATCGCGCCGTTCAGGCTGCCGCCGGGCACGTTCACCGTGCCGGCCTGAAGCACCCGGGCCAATTCGTCCACCCCGATTTGATACGCCGAGAGCAGCTCCGGATTGAATTGAATGCGAACCGCGCGCTTAGAACCGTACACCTGCACCTTCGAAACGCCTTCCAGCATGCTCAGTTTCCGGGCGACTAACTGGTTGGCGTAGTCGTAAAGATCGCCCTGGGTGAGCGTGTCGGAATACATCATGATGTAATAGATGGGCGAATCCGACGGATTGAACTTCTGATACGTCGGCGGATTCGGAAGGTCCTTCGGCAGATTGCGCTCGGCGCGCACGATGGCCGCCTGCACATCGGGCGCGACCAGATCGACGTTGCGATCCAGGCTGAACGTCAGATTGATCGTCGTGACGCTGTCCTTGTTGTCCGAAAGCATGGATTGCAGGCCGTTAATCTGCGTGAACTCGTTTTCCAGTGGAATGGCCACGGCGCTGGCCATGGTGGCCGGGCTGGCGCCGGGATAAGCCACGCTCACTTGAATCACGGGATAATCCACGGTAGGCAGGCTGTTGACGGGCAATTCCCAATAGGCCCAAACCCCAAACACCACGAGCACGATCGTATACAACGTCGTGGCAATGGGCCGTCGGACGAAGACTTCAGAGAAACTCACAAGCCGCTCCAATCGTTAAATTCAAGGTTTGCTTTGCGACACGTCGGCCACCACGGCGCCCGGGTACAGCATCAGTTGCCCCAGCACCGCCACCCGCTCGCCGGGGCGGAGGCCTTCGGCCTGAATCAGGTTGTTATAGCGAACGCCGGTCTTGACCGGCCGCAACTCCGCCTTGTTGTCGTCGGCAATCACAAAGAGGTAGGCCCCCTGCTTGCCGAGTTGCACCGCGCTTTCCGGCGTCATGACGGCGTCGCGAACCAGACCCGCCTGCACCCGGACGTCGGCAAATTGCTGGGCCCACAGCTTCAAGTCCGGATTCGGCACGAGCCCGCGCAGCAGGATCGATCCTGTTTGCAAGTCAACCGCGTTGTCCACGAAATCCAGCGTGCCGGTATAAGAGTTCGTGTCCCCGCGCGGCGTAATGTCGATGCGTACGGCGCCTTCAGCCAGGGCCTGCCGGATCAGCGGCAAATACTGTTCGGACATCGAAAAATCGACGTACATGGGATCGTAATTGCGGATATTGGTCAGCAACGTCTGGCCAGCGGCGACCAGGTTGCCGTCGTCCAGATAACGCTTCGAACAAATGCCCGATATCGTGGCGACGATCGTGCACCGCGACAAATCGAGATTCGCCTTTTCCAGGGCGGCTTGGTCGGCTTGCAACTGTGCGGCGGCGGCTTCCACCCGGGTTTTGAGCGTGTCGAAATTTTCGGTGGAAATCATCCCCTTTTCGAGCAGCGGCCGATTCCGTTCGAGCGTGAGCCGGCTCAACTCCAAATTGGCCTGGTCCGCCGCCACGGCGGCCTCGGCCTGCCGGACCCGCGCGGCGTAGTCGCTGGGATCGATCAGAAACAAAGGCTGCCCGTTGGTGACCACGGCGCCGTCCGCGATAAAGGTCTGGATCAGCTTCCCGGAAACCTGGGGCACGACATTAATGCTCATCCGGTCCTTGGTATGACCGAACGTGTCGATGACGATCGGCACATCCATCTGGACGGACGGCACGGTTTTGACCGACATGGGCGGCCGTTGCGGCGGCCCTTGATCTTTCTTGGAACAGCCCTGCGAAGCCGCCAGCGCCAGCGCGCTGCATGCCGCGAGTAATCCTGCGAGACGAGGTATGGGTTTCATGCTCATTTATCCTTTATTGTCGAAGTGGAAAATAGGGGTCCGACTTCCGTGGCGCCGCTTTTTTCGAGAAGTCCCGCGGCATGGGCCAGGTTGGCCAATGCGATAAACGCATCCTGCCGGGCGGCCACGTACTGACTGCGCGCCTGCGCCAGTTGACTCTCCGCATTCAGCAAATCGAGAATGCTTTGCAGCCCCGCCTTATAGCTGCTCAACGCCAGTTCGTAGGCCGCTTCGCTGCTGTCCAGCAAGGCGCGGCTGAATTTGTGCTTTTGCAGCGCCGTGTCGTAAACAAAAAATCGATTCCAGACATCGCCGCCGGCCGCCAGCTCGGCTTGCTTGAGCTGCTCCCGCACGGACTCGGCCTGTTCCCTGGCCGCGCGCCGGGCATTGACGGTTTGAAACCCGTCGAAGAACGTCCATTGCAGACTGAGCCCCGCCAGATAGGACCAGTCGTCATCCTGCATTTCCTTACCGCTTTGGCTGCTGAAATAATCGCGGTTCACGGAGCCGTTAAAATAGAGCGAAGGCCAGAGCGACGAGCCGGCGATCCGGATGTTGGCTTCCCGCGCGGCCAGCGTGGCGCGCAACGCCGCGATGTCCGGACGCCGCTGCATGGCGTCATCGATCAACTGCTTCAGATCCTCGACGGCCAACCCGTCCGGCACTTCCATGCTGGGAGAAATCGCCTCGATGGCAGTATCGGCCGGCGCGCCGACCGCCTGCGCCAGGACGCCTTGTGCGATCTTCAACTGCCCTTTGGCGCCCGCCTGGTTGTACAAGGCTTGATCGTAGGAAGTCTGCGCCTGCAACACTTCCAACTGGGTTCCCACGCCGGTATTTTTCCGTTCCTGGGCCGTTTCCAACACCATGAGCGCATCCTTGACGCTGGACTCCGTGGCTTCGATATTGGACTGTGCGCTCATCAACCGATAATATGCGGTCTCGACCCCCAGCAGGACATCCTGGATGGATTGATTGAACAGGAAGTCGGAGGCATAGACGAATTGCAGCGCCGCCTCCACCGCGGCGGCGCGCCCGCCGCCCAAATTCAAAATGAGGTAGTTGACCTGCAAGCCCGGACCGTATTTCGTAAATTCCGAATCGAAAGATTCCGGCGAGGAGGACACTTGTTGCCGATTGGCATTCGCCACGCCGGTTACCGTCGGCATAAAATAGCCGCGCGCCTGCTCGACCTGCGCGGCGGCCGCGCGGGCCTCGTGCCAGGTCCGGCGCGTGGCGGGATTGTTTTGCAACGCCAAGTCCGCCAGCTCCGCCAAGTTCATCGGGCGCGATAAACCCGCTGCCTGGGCGCGCAAGTTTGACCAGACCGAATCCGTTTTTTGCGCATGCGCCGGGGGCGTCCAAGGCGTGGAAGGATCGGCCGGTTTGGGCGCCGACATACACCCGGCCAGCAGGGCCAGCCCCACCCCGGCCATCAAGGAACCGATGAGTTTCATATTGTGTATCAATCCTTATGCTCGTTTCGGTGAATGAACAAATCCTATCGGCTGCGAAATAGCGGAAATATGGGTTAATCGCTTAAAACGCCGTCCTCGCCTGCATTTACGACCGACTCCGTCACCGAGATAAAAACGCATGCTCGCAACAGCTTGAAGGAAAGTCAAGGCCACACGACAGGATGCGCGGTTCAAGAGTTTTTTCATGAACGGCGTGCAAAACACCCATGATCACACTTTGCAAAGTGTGATCATGATCTGAGCAATCCGGGTTAGCAGAGCGGCTGGCAAAAAAATCGCAGGCTACTCGTCCTCGTATAGCGGTTCCCAATAATAGTACCTCCTGGGATTCGAGTCCCAGGTGGAATAGCAGCGCCGTCGATACGTCCGCGGCCACAAACGGATGTATTCGCCGGAAATCAACGGATACGAATATTCCACGGAATCATCCTGAATGGGTTTGTCCGTCCTGCCGAGCACCTCTCCCACGATGGTGACTTTTCGCCTGGGACGATAGACTTCTGCATCGAGATACTGCTTGAACACCACCAGATAGCGACCCTCCGAAGCATCCGAATACGTAGGGCTGCCTTCCCACGTAAGGGGAATTTGGAGAATTTCTGCGTAGGAGCCGTCTTTCGCATGGGTCACCTTCACAATCTGGCCGCCCCACATCACCGTTCGCCCCTTGAAGGCTTCGGCGTCGCGCAACACATCTTGAAAACGAATGTCCTTTGAAATCCGCGCCTTAAGATTCGGAGGGATATCGAGCAGAGCGCAACCCGTCAAAAAGAAGATGGCGGACAACACAAGTTGAAGCCGGAATATCGCCGCACATGTTTTCATAGGATGTCCTCCTATTTGCGGCGTCATGGTCAGCTATATTCGGTCAACGGCCTATCGGTCATTCCCTTAGAAATAGGTTCTTAATGGCCAAGGATACCCAGGGAGAACTTGCCCATAAACGGCATGACGATTTCAAGCGCGATAAGAATGATGACGATCCACTCTAAAATTTCGAGACGCAGAGTGGCGTTGCGGTCGTTCATTTTTTCGTAGAGGCTGTCGATGGCCTCCAGTTTCCGCAAAATGCCCGAGTTCCATTCGGCCAGGTGGAAGCGCTGGGCCGCCAACCGGTAAACGCGGGCCAGATACTGATCGCCCAGCAGTTTCAGCGCATTGCTGACCCGCTCGAACAGCACGGCGCCGTCCATCTGCATTTGCGAAATAACGCGCAGATCATGGGACGGACGAAACCCGCGAAACGGATGCCAGGTGCCTTTGGAGAGGACTTGGTACGAGCGATCCAACGACTGATCCAATTGCCGGTCCAGCAATCGCACTTCCAGCAATTCGATATTGGCGAATTCCAACACGAGACGAATATCTTCCGCATCGCGGTCGAAGATCATCGCCGCATTCCAGTCGATAAGGGTGACATCGTTGGGCTCGTAGGAAATCCGACAGGTCATGGCATCGGATATTTCCTGCTCGGACAAGAGAGCCGTCTCGGCTCTAAGAATCTGAGCAAATTCCTGCGCGAACACCCGGGGCAAATCGGCGGTGTCGCAAGAAGCATCGTATTCCTCGATTTGATAGACCGCGTAGTCTTCATCGATGGAGGCAATCTCCGGCTTCTCCACGCCGGGGCTAATGAGTTTGAGCAACTTCTCGACCCGCTTGCGGGAATCGCGCAGGAGTTCGGCGCCGGAATGCAATTCCATGCTGAGCGAGCGAAGAACCTCCAACCCGCCGCTGATCGGTATGGTGTAGCTGATGGAGACTCCGCCGTAATCGTTGATCAGGATATCGACGGTCGGGACCGTCTTGAAATGCCCGATCTTAAGCGATTCGCCCGTCTGGGTAACCAATAGCGGGGGTGGATTGTAATCAAAGTATTTCGGAACATGCCGGTTATGCCGGATGGATGAATCCGGGGCCAGCGCAGACACTAATTTCCGGCATTTCGCCAAATCGACGGACAGCCCGATGTCGTAAGCATATAAGGCCTGACAAATGCCTTTTTTGACGAACATGGTGTTCATAAATAGGCTCCGTACGATGAACATACGACAATCGGCTCGTTCTGTACAGAAGCGGCCCAAACGAGGGCGTAACGACAGCTAGTTGGATGAAACGGGCGGACGGTCAGGAAACCATCGGCTCCAGGAGCTCGACGGTGGCTTTCACGGCGCCGGCTTTTTTCCGGATCAATTCCGTAGCTCGTTGCCCCATGGCTTCCCGGGCTGGGCGGTCTTCAAGCAAGCGAAGCAGAACCGTCTTCAGCTCCGAGGCATCCTTGACTTGAACAAAGGCCGAGGCTTCACGGAACTCTTCCGTGATCGCCGGAAAATTTTCCATGTGCGGCCCGACGACCACAGCCTTGCCGCAAATGGCCGGCTCGATGATGTTTTGTCCGCCCTTCTGCGTCAGGCTCTTCCCCACAAAAATCGCCGTGGCGCAGGTGTACAAATTCTTCAGTTCGCCCGTGGTATCCACCAAAAGCACATCGGGACGCCGGGCGGCGGTCGAAGCGCCTGAAAGCTGGGACCGGCGCAACACCTGCAATCCCCGCTGACCAATCTCCTCCAAAACCGCCGGAGTTCGTTCCACATGGCGGGGCGCCAGCACCAGGACTAAGTCAGGGAATTGCGTCCGCACTTCCTTAAACAAATCCAGCAGCACGGCTTCCTCGCCCGACCAAGTCGAACCGCCAAGCAAAACGCGGTCTGAAGCGCCGATACCCGCCGCCTCCAGCAATTGCCGGGCATGACGTTCGGCGTCTGCTTCGGGCGGAAGAATATCGTACTTGGCGCTGCCCAACACCTTCACCTTTTCCGGCGACACGCCCAAGTCGATCAGACGTTGTGCGTCCGCGGTGCTTTGCGCGCAAAGTATGTCCAGACACCGGAGCAACGGCCTCGCGAAAAATCGTAACCGGTGGTAGCCCTTGAACGAGCGAGCCGAGATCCGCCCGTTGATCAAGGCCACGGGAATATTCCGCTGATGAGCCATCCGGATAAAATTGGGCCAAAACTCGCATTCCACCAGCAACACCGCCCGGGGGCGGGCCAGGTCCAGCACCCGACGCATGACCGGAATGAAATCGACTGGGAAATAGATCAACACATCCAACGGATTACGCTTCTTCTCCGCCAGCGCATAGCCGGTCGAAGTCGTGGTCGAGAGAATGAACCGGACGTCCGGATGCTTCGCCCTCAAGCCTTCCATGAATTGAAGGGCAACGAAGACCTCCCCCACGCTGACCGCGTGAAGCCAGATGCGCCCGCCTTCCGCCAGTTTGGCGTGAATCTCCGGGCTGTAGCGCCCCAAACGCTGGCCGAAATTCCGGGCATAGCCGCCGCGCCGCCTCATACGCAGCAGGAAGTACGGCAGAAACAGCATGAAGCCGATCGGAAACAATAAATTGTAAACAAACCAAATCATAATGCCTTAAGACTTTCCAAACGGGACTTGAAAAGTCCCCTCCTTGATTCCCGGCTTACGGCCTGACGAAAGCGGACTACGCTCTCGGATGAGCCTTCTCGTAAACCTGCTTCAATTTTTCCACCGTCACATGCGTATATATTTGCGTCGTCGAAAGGCTGGCATGGCCCAGCAACTCCTGGACGCTCCGCAGATCGGCGCCCGCATCCAGCAGATGGGTCGCAAAACTGTGCCGCAACGCGTGAGGCGATAGATTAGAATTTAATCCGGCGTATGCCAGATATTTTTTCATCATTCTCTCAATGGAGCGGGAGGTCAGCTTGCCGCCATGTTTGTTAAGAAACAGGGCCGGCGGTTTTCCGCTCCGCCCCAGGGCGGACCATAAAAGCGTTCGCAGCTCCAGGGCTTCGCGCAAGGCTTTGGCGGCGGGACGCCCCACCGGACAAAGCCGTTCTTTCTTGCCTTTGCCGCGCACCTTGACCACGCCGGCAATGTAATCGACGCGATCGTCGACCAGGGTAGTCAATTCCGCAATTCGCATGCCCGAGCTATAAAGCAATTCCAGAATTGCCCGGTCGCGGGCCTTCGCATAATCGTTCCATAGCCGGCCCGCCGGATGGTCGGGACCCGCGTCGGGCGAATCCATTTTCAACGGGGCGTCCAACAGGCGCGAGACTTCGTCGATGGACATGACCTTCGGCAGCCGCTTCGCCCGTTTGGGCATCAGCAATCCGGTGAAGGGATTGGCGCCGATATAGTCCTCGCGAACCATGAACTTGAAGAACGACCGAAGGCTCGACATCTTGCGCCCGGTGGTGGCCGGAGAGGCTCCGCTCTTTTGAATGCCCGCCAGAAATCGGCGGGCGGCAAAACGATCGGGCTCCTTCCACACATAAGGCGGACGCGCGGTCTCGCCCCATTTCTGCCGGACGAACTGCCGGATATCGAGCAGGTAATTCGAGATCGTGTGATCCGAGGCGTTCCGCTCGCCCCGCATATACCGGACAAAGTGCGCAATGGCCGGATCGTCTGCGGTTTCGAGAGGCTCGTCCGTCATATGGTTTCATCCGACTTTTCGGCCGCAGCGGCCTTTTTCTTCGCCGGCGGCAGGGCATATTGCTCCGCTGCCTGCTCGTAGTTCTCGATTTGAGCCGAATAGCGGGAGATCAGCTTCTTCAGCGAGGCAAGCTGCTTGATGGAAAGCTGCTTGCGCTGGGCAAACTGACGGGCCAGCGATTCGTAGAATTTCTTGTCGTCCCATTCGCGCTTGCCGCGCATAACGGCCGGCTTCCATTCCTTGATCTGCTTCATCAGTTCCAGCAAAGGCCCGCTGACCTGATCGTCGCGTTGCTCGGCGGCGGCGAGGCCCAATTCCGCGGTCATGCTCTCGAACCCTGGAATCTGATCGGAATATTTCATCACTAACCGGTCGAGATACACGATCTGGTTGGGCGAAAGCCGCTTATTCCCCTGCACCTGATCGCGCAAGGACGCGAAAAAGACGGCGTCGTCATAGACTTTCTTGCCGACCGTCCGGGGCTCGTTGAATTTGACGTTCTTCATGACCTCCAGCTTGCGGAGGGTCTCCGGACGCGGCGGCTCCGCCGCTTCGGCTTGACGGACCATGGCGTTCTTCAGACCCAGTTCCTCGATCAGGGCGTCATCCATCGAGGGAATTTGGGCTTTGTAACGCGCCAAGATCAACTTCAAGGCGTCCACCTGGCGCTCCGAAATCGGCTTGGCGGCTTCGTCGAGCTGCTTTTTCACCGACTCGCAGAAGGTTGGATCGCTGTAGGTCCTTTTTCCGCGTTTCGTTTCGGGCGCCCATTCGTGGATCGTCCCGGTCAGGTCGAGCAACCGCCGGACCATTTCCGGATTGGCGTCGGGGCCCTTCGCCTGGGCCATCCAGCCGAGGAATTTTTCGTAGAAATCCTTCAACATGCCGGTCCACTCGATGGAGCCCTTCTCGATTTCGTCGAGGGCCTCTTCCATGCCGGCGGTGAACTTGACGTCGAACAGCTCGTTCAGGTTGGAGACGAGAAATTCGTTGACGTTCATCCCGAGCCCCGTGGGCTTGAGGGCGCGTTTTTCCTTTTCGACATATTGCCGATTGATGAGCGTGGAAAGAATCTGCGCGTAGGTGCTGGGGCGGCCGACACCATTTTCTTCCAGAGCCTTGACCAGCGAGGCTTCGGTAAAGCGCGCCGGCGGCTGGGTAAACTTCTGCTGGCTGAGCCATTCCAGGCAATCGAGGCCTTCGCCTTCGGCCAACGGAGGAAGCCGGTCGATTTCCTCGCCGTTTTCGTCCTTTTTCTTTTCCTCGACGCCGGCCACTTTCATGTAACCGGGGAACACCACTTCCGAAGCGCTGGCGCGGAACAGGTAGGTATCGGTCTGGCCCGCGGGCGGGGCGGCCGTTACTTCCGCCGTGCGCTGGGCAATCCGGGCGGGAGTCATCTGGCTGGCGACAAACCGCTGCCAGATCAATCGGTACAGCTTCAGCTCCTCGGGTTCCAGGACGCCGGTCAGCTTTTCAGGCATGCGGTTGACGTCGGTCGGGCGGATGGCCTCGTGGGCCTCCTGCGCGCTGGAGCGGCTCTTGAAAAAGTTGGGTTTCTCCGGCACGTATTCCTCGCCGTAGGTCTGGCGGACATACTCGCGGCAGGCGCTTTGCGCCTCCTGGGAAACGGCCACGGAATCGGTACGCATGTAGGTGATCAAACCGACGTGCCCCTGGCCGAAATCCACGCCTTCATACAGCTTTTGGGCAATGCGCATCGTCTGGGCCGGCGCGAGGCCAAACCAGCTCGAAGCCGCCTGTTGCAGCGTGCTGGTGATGTACGGCGGCATGGCTTTTTTCGAGATTTCCCGCTGGACGATCGCGGCGACCTTCAGGGACCGGCCTTCCAGATCCTGCCGGACCTTGGCAGCCTGCTCCGAGGTTTTGATCTCCGCCTTGTCGCTGTTGATTTTCGCCAGGCGGATTTCGAAAGGATCGAGCGGCGCGACTTGCTTGCGCACCTTGGCCCCCAACAGCCAGAACTCCTCGGGCTTGAAATTCAAAATGGACTGCTCGCGCTCGCACACCAGCCGCAAGGCGACCGACTGAACGCGCCCCGCGCTGGACGCGCCGCGAATCCGGCGCCACAACAACGGACTGACCTTATACCCCACCAGACGGTCCAACACCCGGCGCGCTTGCTGGGAGTCGACCCGCTTCTGATCGATCTGGCCGGGATTGCTGAACGCCTTGCGAATCGCCGGCTCCGTGATTTCGTTGTAGGTCACCCGGAAAAACCGGTCGAGCGCCACTTTTTTCTTCAGCGCTTCGCGCAGATGCCAGGCAATGGCTTCCCCTTCGCGGTCCGGGTCGGGCGCCAGGAAGACGGCTTCGCAATCCCCGGCCTGCTCCTGGAGTTCCTTCAGCACCTTCTCCCGTGTCTTAATGTTGACATACTGAGGTTTGAAATCCTTCTCGACATCGATGCCGAGATTCTTTTCCGGCAGATCCCGCACATGACCCATGGAGGCCTTGACGACGAAATCCTTGCCCAGGATTTTATTGATTGTTTTTGCCTTGGCAGGCGATTCCACGATAACCAGTTTCTTGCCCATGATTCATTCCATTCGTCAGTTATTTCCAGCCCATGGAGTGTTGAAAGGAACAACATATCCCATTCCCAATTCTCCACCACCCATCACTCCTCATTCCCATCCCCTCGGGAGGCCTCTCCCGCCGCCTCCTTGAGTCCATCGGCCAATCTCACAATCCGGCCCGGCAACATACGCACAACCCGTTTCATTTCAAGCCCAATTAACAGCGTACTGATGCGGGCCACCGTCAGATTGCACCGCCGGATCAGCGTATCGACATCGAGCGGCTCTTCCCACAAGGCCCGGACAACCGCTTGCTCCTCCGGCATCAACGGCGCCTGCGGCCGCGAATCCAAATCCTTTGCCTTTTGCCTGGTTTCAGGCGGCACGAGGAATTCGAATTCCTGCAAAACGTCTTCGACATCCTCCACCAAACGCGCGCCATTTTTGATGAGGCGATGAGGCCCCTTGGAGCCGGCCGAATCCAATCGACCCGGCACGGCCATGACGCTGCGCCCCTGCTCCAACGCCTGATCGGCGGTGTTCATGGCGCCGCTCGAGATTCCGGCCTCGACCACCACCACGCCCATCGACAGGCCGCTGACCACCCGGTTCCGGTACGGAAACGTCGTCCGATCCGGCGCGCGTCCCAGGCAGTATTCGCTGATCACCGCGCCCTGCCCGGCAATCGTACGGGCCAATTCCTTGTTCTCGGGCGGATAAAGCTGGTCGAGCGCGCTGCCTAATACCGCCAGGGTCCGACCGCCGCCTTTCAAGGCGCCTTTGTGCGCTGCCGTATCGATCCCCCGCGCCAGCCCGCTCACGATCGTGAAGCCGGACTTGGCCAGTTGATACGCCAACCGGTCGGCCACCGATAGCCCATAATGCGTGGCATGCCGCGTACCGACCATCGCCAAGGCATGCTTGTCGTGCGAATCCAGCGTGCCCAATACGTACAGGGCCAGAGGCGGATCGTAAATCTTTTTCAGGGCCGAGGGATAAGCCTCGTCGAGAAACGTGACGATCTTCGCGCCCAGCGCCGCAGCTTTTTCTTCTTCGGCGGCCGGGTCCGCATCCGCCTGCTGATCCATGATGCGGCCCGCCAGTTCCGCCCCGATGCCGGGCGTCTTCATCAAGTCGTCCTTGCCCGCCCTAAAAATGGCCTCGGGCGAACCCAGCGTCTCGATCAGGGCGCGAACCCGGACCGGACCGAGCTTGTCCATCATATTCAGGGCTATGTAAGCTTCCCGGGGAGTCATTCGTCCTTTGTCCGCCGTTTCATGCGGAATAAATCCATCTGGCCATACTTGAGCAAATCGTAGTTTTTCAGGATGCGCAGCGTCTGCAACAGATCCGAGCGCTCGTAAGATTTTTGCGCATCCACGCTTTCCGACAATTCCAGCAAAATGGTTCGGAACAGGATCACGCCGTCGATGCCCTTGGATTTCAGAATTTCGAGTGTAGCTTTGCGCAAAGGCTTGGAAGCAGGCAAATCGGGCAGGCAGAGAATTTTCGCCACCGGCCCCTCGCCCATGATTCCGGAGACCATTTTCATGGCCTCCACGCCGGCAAAGCGATAAATCTCGGGCGAGGTCTCCAGTATCTTCGGGCTGAACCGTTCCGTGTGCCAGCCGCGCAGGCCGACCACCGCGCGAGAGATGTGCCGCAACTCCGCCGAGCCCCATAGAGGTTGTTCCGGAATGCTCTGCTCGCTCACGGCCGGATTGAACACCATCAGGTCGATTTCCTCGTCGGCCTGCTTGGGCCGGGCAACCACCTGGTATTTTCGCGGCTGCCGGACAAAGAACCCGAGATTTTCGAAATATTCTTTGACGATCGTATCGCTGACTGCCGACATAACCGGGCCTCCTTACGTCCACGAAGGATTTGTTATGACTTCATGCCGTTCCATACCGCCTCCAGCTTTTCCTCTGAAACTTCGCAGCCGACCGTGACCGCACCGATTCGGTCCGCCAGCACGAACCGCGGAATCGAGGAAGAGGATTTCTTGTCCACCGCCATCGCCTTGCGCAGCTCGGGCCAATCGTAGGCCGGACGCTTCACCGGCAAATCGAGTTCCTGCATAAGCGTCATCGCCCGCTCCGCCTCGTCCGCCGGAAAGCCTCGCACGGTCTGGGACAACCGGACGGCGTACGCCATGCCCAACGCCACCGCTTCGCCGTGCAGCCAGGCGCCGTAGCCGCCCACCTTTTCGATCGCATGGCCCATCGTATGCCCAAAATTTAAAATCGCCCGCAGACCGCTTTCGCGCTCGTCCAGGCCGACTACCTCCGCCTTGATGGCGCAGCACCGGGCCACCAGCTCTTCGACGCCGCCCCCTGCCGGGTCCCGCAACGACACGCCCTGATTTTCCAACCATTGGAAAAATTCCGCGTCGCGAATGATGCCGTATTTCACCACTTCGGCCAAACCCGACAGATACTCCCGCTTCGGCAGCGTTTTCAGCGTATCGGTATCGGCCAGGACCAGCGACGGCTGATGGAAAGCGCCCACCAGGTTTTTCCCTTGCGGCAGATTAATGCCCGTTTTGCCGCCCACCGAGCTGTCCACCATCGCCAGCAGGCTCGTCGGCGCTTGCACAAAACGCAGTCCGCGAAGATAGGTCGCCGCCATGTAACCGGCCAGATCGCCGACCACCCCGCCGCCCAAGGCCACAATCAGCGCCGAGCGATCGAGCCGATGTTCGACGGCCTGTTCGTAAAGGGCGCATAACTGGTCGTGACCCTTCGAAGTCTCGCCGGCCGGAACCGCCGCCCGCAACACCGAAAAACCGGCTTTTTCCAAGGACATCGCAGCGGCTTCCCCATGAAGCCGGTCCACGTTTTTATCCGAAATCAGCAGGCAGGTTTCCGCGCGTCCGAGGCCTTTGCAGAGTTCGCCCAACCGGCCCAACAAGCCCGGACCCATATATATAGGATAGGAGCGATCTCCCAAATCGACTGTAAGTTTATGCGACATGGGTATGAGGAAATAGGACAACCGCACAGCCCCTGTCAACGCTTAAAAAGCATGGTATTGTTTCCAAAGATCGAAAATCGTTCGAGTTTCATGGAAAAACGATTACTATTTTCGAAGAACGTTTCGGAGGACCAAAGTGACGATCAAAGAATTACTTGCGCAAGCCGTCCAGCAACGTCCGGAAGCCGTGGCGATCCGCTTTAAAAAGCACGACCAATGGAACACGATTTCTTATAATAAACTGATGGAGAGCGCGCAACGGGTGTCCGAAGCGCTGGCCCAACTGGGCATCAAACGCGGCGACCGGGTGGCGATCTTCCGGGAGAATTCCCCGGAATGGGCCGAGATCTATTTTGGCATTGTCGGCCTTGCGGCCACGGCCGTTCCCATCGACGCCAAGCTCCAGGAACAGGAAGTGGCGCATATCCTGCGGGACTCGGGCGCGCGCGCCCTGTTCGCCGGCGTCAAAGAATATCCCCTCCTCGCCGAAATCGAACCGCGCCTTCCGGCGCTGGCCCACATTCTGTTGATCGACGGCCACCGCATTCAACCCGGGCCTTCCCGCAAGGCAAAGTATTGGGACTACGAGGACACCCTGCAAGAAACCTCCGAAACCGCCCAGTCCGAATGCCGGGCCTACGACAAGCAGCAGCCGAACGACGACGACATCGCCTCGTTCATTTACACCTCGGGCACCACGGGCCGGCAAAAAGGGGCCATGCTCACCCATCTGAATTTCACGGCCGACGTCGAAAGCATGGTGAAGGCCATCCGGATCTATCCTGAGGATAATTTCATGCTGGTGCTGCCCCTCCACCACGCCTTTGCGTTCACCACCAACCTGCTGGTCCCCCTCCGCGCCTGCGCCCAGATCAGCCTCGTCGAAAACCTCAAGACCATCGGCGAAAACATCCGGGAGGTATCGCCGACCATTTTGATCGGAGTCCCGCTGCTGCTGGAAAAAATGTACAACCGCATGTGGACGGGTCTGAAAGACAACAAGCTGGCCTATTTTCTCTATAAGATGAACTTGCGCGCGCCCGTCGTCCGGGGCATCCGCAACAAAATGGGGGGCAGCCTGCGCATGCTGATTTCCGGCGGAGCGCCCTGCGATTCCGATTTATTGGTCAACCTGGAACGACTCGGCCTGCCCATCCTGGAAGGCTACGGCCTGACGGAAGCGGCGCCGGTACTGACCTTGAACCCGCAGGAAGCCCCCCGACCCGGCACGGTCGGCAAGCCTTTGCCGAATATCGAAATCAAGATCATGGACCCCAACGACGAAGGCATCGGCGAGATTGCCGCCCAAGGGGCCAACATTATGAAAGGCTACTTCAATAATCCCGAAGCCACAGCGTCCGCCCTGCACGACGGCTGGCTCCTCACGGGCGACCTCGGCAAGATCGAGCCGGACGGCTATCTCATCATCACCGGCCGCAAGAAAAGCCTGATCGTCAATCGCGAAGGCAAAAACATCTACCCGGAAGAAGTGGAGCATCAAATCTGCAAGAGCCTCTACGTTCGCGAAGCGCTCGTCGTCGGCTACCGGGAAGACAGCGAAAAAGTCGGCGAATACGTCGGCATCATCGTCGTGCCCAATCAGGAAGCCATCGACGCCGTCCATAAAAAGCACGATCTGCCGCTCTCCGAACCCGAAATCGCCGATCTGATCCGCAAGGAAATCAAACGCCTCTCCGCGGAAATCGCCGAATACAAACGTCCCCGCCGCATCAAAATCCGCTGGGAGGAATTCGCCAAGACCTCGACCGGGAAAGTGAAGCGATACCTTTACGTCATGGGCGATCGGGAAGAAGGCTGTTGAGATGCAACAGGCCGATAAGAGTCGCATCCTTTGCCCGGATGCGACTCTTATCGCCATTTAACTTTCGAGTCTGTGTTTCTTTTTAACGTGAAGACCGGCGGCTGGACCCGCCTAAATCCTCTCCTCTCGCGCGCTTTTCGGCGTCCGTGATGTCGATGTCTTCTTCAACGATTTCCGTGTGGCGCGCGGTCCCGATGGATCGCGATTCCTCGGCGCGTTTATTGATGCCCGAGGAAAACAATCCGCCCTGCGCCAGCCGGGTCAATTTATCGTCGGTGTCCTTCTCGCTCTCCAGGTTTTGGCCGAGGAGATCCTTCACGTCGTCATCGTCGATTTGATCGGCGAGCGCGCAAATGGAGCCATAGCTGGCAATCTCGTAATGTTCCACTTTTTGCGCGGCGCCGATCAAGGCGGCATCCTTAACCGCCGGATCGCCCGGCTCGGAGATGAGTTGCTTGCCTTCGCGAATAATCCCGGCCATTCCTTCGCAGATTTTTCCATCGCCCTGAATGCCCAGGATGTTAAAAACCTGCTCCAGCCGCTGCACTTGCTCTTGCGTCTCGCGCAGGTGCTCCACGAACCCGTCCTTCAGTTCCTGCGAACTGGCGGCGGCGGCCATTTCCGGCAAAGCCTGCAACAACTGGGTTTCGGCGCTATACATGTCCTTGATTTCTTCTACCAGCAATTCGTCAATGGTATTCAAGCTCATGATCGTTCTCCTTCTTTCGTTTGCGTTTATTCTCTACCTTTCCTGCCGATAGGCCGGGCGGCCGTAGCGACAGATTGGTCGGACCCAACACGGCATTTCCCTTTCTTCCTTGTTGATTGCTCATCGTTATTTCATGCAGATCTCTTGTTCGTCTTGTATTCTTACCGCGACTGCGAAGCCTTCATAACCGACTCCGGCGAATTTCCGATCCAACTCGGGCACATCGCCATAGAGCTGGATATCGCCATCCGACGAAACCGGCAGATCGCGATTCGCCGCATACCAGGGCTTATCGCGTTCGAGAAACAGCACGGTATGCCCGGACGCCTTCAACTCCCGCACCAAGCCGCGGTACGTAGTGACGTGGCCGTTTCCCCACGATGAAACGATCGAAAGCCCCAAGATCACGATGTGCATGATGCCCTCCTCCCAACCTCACAGCTTGGCCAACGTCTGTTCGACCTGCTCTGCACGATGCGCATAGGTATGCTCCGCCAGAACCCGCCGCCGGGCCGCCAAGCCGATCCTCCGGCCTTGGGTCTCCGTCAGTTCCTCCAGATATCCTAGGACCTGCTCCCCGCTTTCCGCGACCAGAATTTCCTTGTCCGGTTCAATGAAGCGGTCAATGCCTTCCCATGCGTCGCTGATCATGCAGGCCCCGGCGCCGGCGGCTTCAAACAGACGGGTGGCCGGCGAATAGCCATATTGCGCCATGCTATGCCGGCTGATGTTGAGCACGATGACCGGAGTTCCTCCCCCATAGGTCAAGATGGCATCATACTGCGATATCAGACTCGCAAAGGCGTCGGTCGGATCGTTCAACACGCGGTCGAGCGTGACCGGCGCATCCACGTCCCAAAAAATCACAATCTGCCCCGGTCGCTGTTCGTCCAACATCCCCATCTCCAGTTCCCGGTCCAATACGCCGACGCCACTGGCTTTGACGAGCACATCCGACTCGTCTGCCGCCTGTCTCAGCATTCGATGGGCTGTTTTCCATTGCGGTTCATATACAACGACCCGAGCCCAGCCCGGGTCCGGAATGTCGCGGTGCTGTCGGCGTTCATAGGCGTCAGGCTCGTAGAAGGTTACTCTGTGACCGCGTTCGTGCAACGAGCGGATCAACCCCCGATAATAGGTTGCAGCGCCGTTCCAATACGCGGAGATCAGGCTGGAACCAAGGAATGAAATATCAAAGCCTCGCATATTCTTTCTCCTTCCTTGTTTGAGCTCCGTGGACAGATTTTCGAAGTTGCTTATAGATGCAGAGCAATTCGTCGACGCGATGCTCGCAGGTGTGCCGGGCGCGGATACTCCTCAATCCGTGCGCCGCCATCAACGCTTGCTTTCGTTCGTTGCCAAGCACCTTTTGGAGCAGATGCGTCATATCGTCGCCATCCCTGGCCATCAGAAAATCCCGCCCCACCTTAAAAAGCCCTTCCGCATCTTTCCAGGGAGCCGAGATCAGCGGAATGCCGGAGGCCAGGGCTTCGAAGGGACGAATGGTGGGAATTCCGGGCAACTTCTTCACATAGGGGCGCCGGGGAACATGAACGGTTACCCGAAAACGCGAAAAAACATCGCTTACTTGATAATTGGGCAACCAGCCGCCGTAGGCGATGCCGGCTTTTTTCAATGCCCGCATCGCATGCTTCGGGTACCGCACGCCATAGAAGGCGGCGCGAAGTCCGAGCCGGCTCACCGGCTGAATGATAAACTCGTCGATTTCGTCGCTGCGTTCCTCGTCGCCCCAATTTCCGATCCAGACCAAATCCCCAGTTTTGGCGCTTTCGATCATCGGAACGAATACGGAGGTGTCGGCCGCTTCGTGCCAGGTCCAGGCGCGGCGGGCCCAGCCCTGCCGCAAGTAGAGCTGCCGAATCACGGCTCCAAAAGCCAAAACCCCATCGTAATGCCGCAGGTCGTACGCGCCGATGCCCTCGGGATCCGTGACGGAACGATGATGCGTATCGTGGAACAAAAGGACATACTTCTTGCCGGCTTCCCGATGCTTGCCAATCGCTTTGACGAGTTTTTGATCGTTCCATTCGTGAACGACGACCATATCCGCTCCGTGCAAAGCCTCATCGAGATCGATGTTCTTCGGATCGTAGAATTGGCTTTTCAAGTGAGGGAATCGCCGATAAAAATCCTGTATCGGAGCTTCTCCGTGGCGTCGCCGCAAATTCGAGAGGCTCCAACCATCCGCCGGTTCGAAGACAGCCGCCTGGCATCCTCGGCGCATCAAGGCCGTCGCGATGCCTCGAAGAAAATGCGCATGGCCGTGGTTCCAGTCAGAGACGAGCGAATGATAGAAGAAAACGATTTTCATAATACCCCCGAGTTAATAGGCGAACGGCCTTCTTTTCCTAAACGCGCAGGCTCGTGCGGATACGATCGCCCTTTCGCCCGAAGTTCCCGATAAAGCGAAGCATAAGCGGCTGCGGTCGTTTCGATGCGATAGCGCAAGGCGCGTTCACGGGCGCGGCGAGCCTGGATCTCGCGCGCCGCAGGATTGGCCAGCAGGCTGCAAACGAGCGAGGCCAATTGGACGGCGTCGTCGGGATCCACATAGGTCGCCGCATCGCCCCAGATTTCGCGCAGGCTCGGGATATCGCCCACAATGGGCGCGCATCCGGACAACGCGGCCTCGAGAATGGATAAGCCAAACGGTTCGTACCGGGCAGGCAAGGCATAGATCGCCGCCCGACTCAACCAGTTCTTCACCTGAGCGGAAGACTGATGCCCCACCAAGCGTGTGGCGGGCCAAGACTCCGGCCGATCGTGCCAATCCGCCGCATCTCCTGCTATGACGCACGGAAAGGGCCTCTCGGCCGCCGCCCGCATCAGGAGGCGGATGTTTTTCGCTTCGTCCCAGACCCGTCCCATGGAGAATACGAACGATTCTTTCGGCTGCGGCATGAAGTCGCCGGATGGCCGTCCGTTGTAGATGACTTGCGACGAGCTTAAAGGTCCATAGCATTCGAACAGGGCCGCGCGCATGGCTTGCGACGGAGCCACCACCCTATCGGCCGCGGCCAAGCCCTTCATGACCTGCTCGCGATACACATTCCGTTCGGAAGGCGGCCATTGGCGTTTGACCGCCAGCCACCAGGAAAATACACAGGAATGGGCCACGACCAAGACCGGAACGCTCCAGGACAAATGGGCGTGGACATAGCCGTTGAGATGCACGATATCCGGACGATAACGGCTTTCCAACCGCAGCAGCCAGTCGCCCGCGGCGGCCACATCGCGCCAGGGATGATCCATCCACTCCAGCAGATAAGGCCCCTCTTCCATCACGACATGGCCAAGCGACTCCACCTCCATCCGCTGTAGGTCGCTCGGCTTCGGCCCCATCACGGCAAAAACGAATTCCATGCCCTGCGATTCGAGCGCCTTGGCCAGGTCCAGCGCATAAGTCCAGACGCCGCCGACCGCATCCACCGTCATCAGGATGCGCCGACAGGAGGGAACGTCCGCGGGAGGCGTGTTTATGAAATACATTGCATGACTCCTTTTAGATAGCCGACCGGCCGTTCCGCCAGCATTTGAAAAGCCTCCGGAAGTTCTTCCATGAAGAAACGGTGCGTATATAGAAAGGCGGGGCGAAGCGTCCCATTCCTTACGGCGGCGATGGCGGCCTTCATCCCTTCCATGTACACTTGCGGATCGCGCTCGTGGGCGTTGACGACGTCCAAACCCCGCCAATTCCATAGCTGCATATTGACCTGTCGAAGCCCGTCCTGATGATAGCCCGCAATAATCAACCGGCCCCGCTCGGCCGTCAATTCCCCGGCCAGCTCCAGGGGCCTTTGCAGCCCTGTGACTTCGATGACCCGGGCGCAGAGTTTCCCATTGGTCATTTCCCTGACGCGCTGCAGGATCGACTCATGGTCGTCCAACGCCATCACGAGGTCGGCGCCGCATTGGAGGGCCATTTGCTGCGCGGTTTCCCGGCGTGAGAACGCATAGACCTGTGCGCCGGCGTTTTTGGCCAATTGAACGAACAAAGCGCCCAAAAAACCGATGCCCACCACCGCAACGAACTGGCCTTTTAGAATATCGCTGCGCGCAAAAGCATTCATGGCGCAGGCCAGCGGTTCCCCCAAGAAGATGTCGTCGGCCAGATCGTCCGGCAACGGAATCGCCTCGGATGCTCGCGCCTTGTCGAACTCCGCATAGGCGTGAGAACTGAGCACAGCCACCCGGTCTCCCGCTTTCAAGACCTCCACGTCCGGTCCCACTTCCGCAATCGTGCCCCACCCTTCATGACCGGGACTGCCCGGTTCGATGGGATAGCGAAACCAATCCCGGCCTTCCCAGACCGGAATATTGGAAGCGCAGAGGCCGCACCCGGACAAGCGGATGACCACTTCACCGGACGCCGGCTTTGGAACGTCCGTCTCCACGAGACGAATGCGTCCCGGCTCGCTGATTTCCATGGCTTTCATGACGAGTCCTCCTTTATGATTTATCCTTCCTGAGCGCAGTTCTTTATCTGGTCAGTCCCCGTGAGGATAATGGTGCGGTCGCTTCGTCGAGTCGGTCGATGGCGCCCTGCCGGGACAACCAATCCGATAATTCCTTCAAACCCTCTTCAAAAACGATGGAAGGCCGATACCCCAAAACATGGCGGGCTTTTTCGATATCGCCGAAGCAATGCCGTATGTCGCCCCGGCGATACTTGCCGGTGATTTGCGGCGTCAGATGTTCCTGGTTTAATAAACGGCCCATCTGCAAGGCGACGCCTTTTATACAGAGGCTCCGGCCGCTGCCGATATTCAACGCCTGCCCGGCGGCGCGATCGGATTCCAAGGCCAAGCGGAAAGCCCGCGCGACATCGTGCACACTCACGAAATCGCGTTGCTGCAGCCCGTCCTCATAAATGAACGGCGGATGTTGGTTCAAATAGCGCGCTGCAAAAATCGCCAGGACGCCCGTATAAGGATTGGACAGCGACTGTCGCGTCCCATACACGTTAAAAAGCCGGAGCGCCACGGTGGGAATGCCATAAGCCTGGCCGATCATCAGGCAGAGACGCTCCTGATCGTATTTGGACAGGGCATAAACGGACGCCAGCGTCGGCAACTTGGATTCCCGCGTGGGCGCCGGCTCCAGCCGGCGGCCCTGTTCGTCCTTCAATTCCCATTCGCATTGCTGCAATTGCATTTCGTTGCGCTCGATCCCCTGGACCCAAGCGCCCTCCGCATTCCGATAGAGCCCTTCGCCATAGATGCTCATGCTGGAAGCCGCCACAAGCCGGTTAACGGGATGATCCAGCAGACACTGCAAGAGAATTGCCGTGCCCAGATTGTTTACGCTGGTATAGCGCTCAATCTCGTACATGCTCTGCCCGACTCCGACGGCGGAGGCTTTTCCAACCTGCTCATATAGGGCGGTCGCATCGCGAACGTCTTCCAGAATGCCGACCAGGCGCCGGCTATGCCGTTCCATCAACCAATGCAAGTTATGATGGACGCCGGTTCGGGAAAGATTATCGAAAAGAATCACGGATTTTCCCGAGCGCAAAAGCCGATCGGCGAGGTTTGTTCCGATAAAACCCGCGCCGCCGGTGATTAAAACCGGTCGAAGGTCGAGCATCGATTCCTTGTTCTCGTGCATTTGCTCCTCCTTCATGAAGGAATTCCTTTCCCTGTTCGTTTCCAGCGATCTTGGTCTTCCAATGCAAAGCCGCAAAGGCGCTGCTGTAGGATGCTTCGAATAAAGCACAGAACAACTACATCCGACATCGGGTCACGCCTGATTTTACAGTGCTTCAATCCTTACCGGAGCCGCCGGGCGTCCGGTTGCGGAACCAGGCTTCTTACAGCGGCATCCGCTCGCGATCGTATTCATAAGGTATTTTCTCTTTCGCCCTAATGGGTTTTCGGATGGAGGGCCGTCGCGATATTGCTCACCGTATACTCCACAGAATGAAGGAAGGAGGCCGGCATGGACCTAAAGGACAAGCAGGGAATCTGCCAGTGGTTTCATTATCGACAATATAGCGATGCCGAACAGGCGGCGGCTTTACTGCATGAAGCCGGCGTGCTCAACCACATCGACATCGTTGCCATACGCGGCTTTCCCGGAATGTGGTGGCCGCATGCGCACAACTGGGATTGGTTCTCCCATTGGCGCGGCTGGGCCCATAAGATGAACAGCGTGTCCCCTACAGCCGGCAGCCGGCCCATCTGGATCGCCGAAACAGGCTTGTCCACCTGGGCCCCAGCGCGCAAAAAGCCAGGTCGATATGCGATGCAACTTCAACGTCTGACAGAAGCCGCCGAGGCCCCTTCAGCCCGGGTTTACTGGTACAGCCTGATGGATCTTCGCCCCGAGCTGGCCGCCATCGAAGGGTTTCACACGGATGAAAACGAATACCATCTGGGTCTCATCGCTCACGATGGAACCCGTAAACCGGCATGGCGCAAATTCTGCAAATTGCTCAACCATTCCGCCATAACCGACCGCTTGCCTTCGGCTGAAGCGACCGCCGTCATGGAAGCCGGCGGATGAGATTTTGTCCTGCGCCCGTAAATGCCGTCGATCACGGCAGCCACTTCGCCGATGGATTCCACCACCGGATCGTAACGGCCATCGCGTGCCAGATGTCGGGCCCAGTCCAAAAGCGCGCGTCCGCCCCAGGCGTTATCCAATGCATGAATCGACTGGACTCCGGCGCCCTTGAATTCCTCGACTCGAAGATCGTAGAACGATCCGTTCACGTTACTGAGAGCCATCGCTCCGCCCGTTCCATAAAACGTCGCTCCAATCAGGCAGTCACGACCGGCCGAAAGATTCCAGGAACAGGCCAATCGGGCCGAGAGGCCATTGTCCAGGTCCAGCCGTACGGAAGCGTAATCCTCGACTTGTTCCGCCGGAAGGTCGAGCGATCGACCGCCGGAATACAAGCGACTGTCGATATCCACCACGCTCGCATCGTAAAATATCCACAGCAACAGATCGATCAGCTGAATGCCCAGATCCATCACACAGCCGCCGCCGGCAAGATCGAGCGTTCGATACCACGGCTTATCGGGACCGTACACGTTGTGAAAGACCAGATCGGCGGCATACATCAGGCCCAGTTCGCCTTGTCGAATTCTTCTTTTAATTTCCCGCACCCCGGCCACCCAGCGATAGCTCAAATCAACTCCCAGCAACCGATTGGCTGCACGCGCCGCATCGAGCACCGTTTCGACTTCCGGTCTTGTCCGCGCCAACGGCTTCTGACAAAAAACGGCCATGCCCGCTTCTAACGCCGCGATGGAATGCTCGGCATGCAACGCGCTGGGCGTCGAAATCACCAGCCCATCCAAAGGTTGGTCCAACAACCATTCGAGGGAAGAACCGCATCGGGCTTCCGGCACAAGAACTCCCGTATTGCGCAAAGCCTCCTCGCTGGGATCGGCCAACGCCGTAATTTCCGCCTCGTGCGATTCCAACAAGGCCTTTAATCGGAGTCGCGCGATCCAGCCAACTCCCAAAAAACCAAGTTTAGGCAACCGGTCGAGATTCGGGCAGCCTACTCGAGTATTATGCGTATCCATAGCTATGCTCCTTTTGCAATGGGTACGGCATCGACCCGTTCGGATCCGATGCCATACCTGGGCCATTGTGAAGGAAGGGACGAGCTCAAAACATCGGGCATAACCCCAATGCTTTCCTCGAATTGTCTTAAGCCCGTACAGGGCCGGCATAATTCTTAAATCGCTTGCTTCCTTTAAGCCGCTGTACGCAGGGCCATTTTTATCCCTATTCGTGACGTGATCCGGCTTGGCCTATATAATCAAGAAGCGGCTGGATGCTTGTGTTTAAAAGCTCCAGCCGCTTCGAATTGCTTATTTGAAAAACGATTCGGTCTTCGAGAAAGTTAGCCGCCGCCGCCGCTGCCTCCACCGGAGCCCGATCCACCCGAACCCGATCCACCCGAGCCGGAACCCGACGAACCGCCTGTTCCAGTGCCTCCTGTCCCCGAACCAGGGCCGGACGTTCCAGATCCCGGCGCGCCAGAACCAGGGGTCGAGGTCCCGGTTCCTCGCTCCGTTCCAAGAGGTCGCATCATTCTGGATCCCGATGTAGATCCCGTGCTGGACCCCGGCTGAGAGCGGACTCCTATCCCGGAATCTGTCCCTGAGCCTAATCCGGTTCCAATGCCCGAATCGGTTCCAGATTGAGGCCTTGTGCCAATACCCATGTCGGTTCCCGAACCCGGACCTGTCGGCGAACCCGATCGGCTTTGAGGCACAGGCGCCACATCCGAACCTTCTGGCGAGCCGCCCAGATAGCTTCCTCCACGACCCGGTCGAGGGGTTCCACTGGCGCCGTTTGTAGAGTAAGGCGTGGCAACGCCCTGCTCGTCAATGGACCCGGCTGCGCCCTGCTGCGCGCCCAAAGTTGCTCCCGTGGACACCATTGAAGAACTGGCCTGCATATCTTCATCGGCTCCAGAGGAAGGATCTTGGGTTTGGCTCACGTCCGAGCGTCGGGCGCCCATTCCATACAACAAGTTTCCCGACAAAATGACCAAACTCATGGCCATTCCAACTGCCGCTTTTCTTTTCATCATAAATCCCTCCTGAATTATTTTGTTGGCAGCCCTCACTACACCATCACCCTACCGCAGGGCCGATAGATCAACTATGGGGGAAAGCATGATTTGCTTCGTTCAAAACCCCTGCGAAACGTTTTCCGAACCTGCCGACGCAAAACCCGAGTCCAGGCAGCCGTCTGCTCTCTTCTCAGGCAAACCGACGTCTAAAAGAAGGGATACCCTAGTTGTTGCATACGACTCTTTCCGGCAACCTTCTTGAAGCGGGCATTACGCCGTTTTTAAACCCAGGGAATATAAAGGAGCTGTTATGAAAAATACTACGATGCGAAAGCTAATGATGATGGTCGGATTGTGGGCGTTGTTCTGCCCGCTTCAGTTGCTGGCGCAGGATATGTTTACGGCCATGGAACCCGGCGGGCTGTTTGTACCCGGGGACTTCTTTCTGGCGGTCGTGGCCGGCATCGTCCTCGCCTTGGCCTTTGAGATGCTCATGGCCAACGTTACGGCGGCGGCCGGTCTAACGGTCGCAAAGTCCATCACGGTGGAGAAAGGCAAGTCGTCCGCCTCCGCGTCTTCTTTGGGGGGCGCCGGTTCCATCCGCGCTGCGACGGACCGTATGCATGAAACCATTCGCAAAATTGGCGCAGGCTTTGGCATCTGGACCATCGTCTCTGCCAGCATAGCCCTTTTCTTTGGCACTTGGCTGGCCGTCAAACTGGCGGGCGCCGCCAGCGTGACCGGAGGAGTCATCCTTGGTTTGGTCATATGGGGTCTGTTCTATTTGCTTTCGGTAACGATCGAAGCCACGGCCGCCGCTTCCATGATCAGCGCCTTGGCGGGGCTTGTAAAGAAGGGGTTCCAATCTATATCGGAAGGCGTAACGTCCGTTTTCGCCAAATCCGAAGCGTCTCAACAAGCGGATCAAGCGGCGGCTATTACCGCCGCCGTGCGCGACGAACTGTTCGGCAATATGGATATCCAGGATCAGATCGGCAAATATATCAATGAATTTGCCGACCAATTCGGGCCGGAGCGCTACCGCAAAGAATTACAGAAACTGATCGACGGCGTGGAGATCAAGAGTTACATCGATCCGAATGCGTTGAATCCGGAGGACGCTCAGATGATTTCGCAGATGAAAGCCGGTTCCTCCACCTTCGATAAGGAACAGGCCCGACACCTGGTCGCCCGCATCAAGGACGCCATTCAAAAAAGCGGCGAAGACAAATCGAAGGGCAAAATCGAGCAGGCGGTCGAAGCCGGCTTGCAGACGGCGGGCATGGGCGGCGAGGAAGCCGGGGAGTTTCGAAAACGCATGGAGGACTATCTTCGGAGAACCGGCAAGAGCGAACTGAATCCGGAAGGCATTAAACGAGACATCATGCAGCTCTTTCAGGATCCCAAGGCCGGGGCGCAAGCCTTGAAATCCCGGCTCGCCGGAATCAATCGACAGACCATTGAAGCGATCCTCTCCCAACGCAAAGACCTGTCGAAAGAAGAAGCGCATGCGGCCGTCGAAAAAGTCTTTGGGATGGTCGACCAGATCCGCGGTTCCGCCAAGGAAGGCATGGGCGCCGCTCAGGCAGGAGCCGCCGGCATGAAAGAACGCGCCTTGGCAAGCCTGGAGGAATATCTTCAGTCGCTCGATCGTCCCCTGCTCAATCCGCCCCAGGTTCGACATGAAATCGAATTGCTGTTGAACGATCCGAAAGCGGGCGCCGAAGCATTGATTCATCGCGCAAAGAATATGAACCGCGACGACATTGCCGCCATTATTTCCAGCAACCGGATGATCAGCCGGGAGCAAGCGGACGCGCTGGTCAACCAGATCTTTGAAGCACGGGATACGGTAATGAACAAGGCGCAACAAATGAAGGATGAGGTCGCTCATCGGCTCGAACAGGCGCGCGTCGAGGCGCTTCACCAGGCAGATGAACTGAGACAGACGGCCGCTGCGGCCGCTTGGTGGATTTTTGCCAGCGCCGCTGTTTCCGGAGTAACGGCAGCCCTCGGGGGTTGGATCGCCGTTGCCCCTTAATACCGAGACGGATCGAATCGCAGAGGCGTCAACGCAAGAGCCGGGACGAGACCCGCCCGCTTAGCGGATCGTCCCGGCTCGCGGTCTCCCACGCGAGACGCATGCGCTGGCTGCGCCCGATCGAACACACATCCCCTAAACAAACCGTTGCACAGCGATCGTTCAGATGGAGGTTACGCCGATGAAAGGTTCTGCCATCCTAGACTTATTGAAGAAGACAGGCCGCGAGTGGCTGGACGACAACGCCCTTACGCAAGCCGCCGCGCTGGCTTATTATGCCGTTTTTTCCATGGCCCCACTACTGGTCATTGCCATCGCCGTGGCATCCCTGGTATTCGATCGGGCTACCGTGCAGGAATTCATTGTGCAGCAAATTCAGGGACTGGCTGGACAGCAAGGAGCCGAATTGGTTACGTCCATGCTGAACAGCGACGATGAACCGGGAACCAATATCCTGGCGGCCGGCATCGGCATCGCCGTGTTGCTCTTCGGCGCCAGCGGAGTCTTTGGGCAATTGCAGGAATCCTTGAATACGATGTGGGACGTCAAAGCCAAGTCCAAAGGATTTCTGGGCATTGTCAAAGACCGATTTTTTTCATTCACCATGGTTATTTGCGTGGGCTTTCTGCTTTTGATCACGTTGTTTGTATCGGCGGCGCTTGCCGCATTTGGAACGTGGTCCGCCAGCCTCTTACCCGGCGCGGAAACGTTCATGATGACGATAAATCTTGTTGTTTCATTTCTGGTTATCACGGCTTTGTTTGCCCTGGTCTTCAAATACGTGCCGGATGCAAAGGTCGAATGGCACGATGTCTGGCTGGGCGCCGCCTTCACGGCGCTGCTGTTCACGGGAGGCAAGTTTTTGATCGGCCTCTATCTGGGAAAAGCCGGCATCGCCGGAAAATTTGGCGCCGCGGGTTCGCTGGTGGTGATTCTGCTATGGGTTTACTATTCCGGCTTAATCAGCTTTTTAGGCGCAGAGTTCACCCAGGTGTACGCAAACACCCGCGGCTCACGAATCGTGCCGGACAAAAATGCCGAACCGCTGACGGAAGAGGCCCGGCAACGACAAAGGGGCAGAAACAAGCCCATATGACGGTTGCCCATAGAAGGGAGCCCGGCTTCTATGAAGACGGGCTTTCCCGCTCGGAGCGGCATAGCCCACTTTAAAAGAGCATCCGATCAGCTCTTTTTCGACAGATCCCTGAGCGCGGGTCCTTCGATGCGCATTCCGTTTATGTCGAAGCGCGAACCGTGACAGGGGCAGTCGAAGCTGTTCATCTTCTGATTCCACTTCACGATGCAACCCATATGAGGACAGGACGCGTCATACGTCTTTAGCGTTCCATCCTCCGCTCGATACTCGACAACCCGGTGAAGGCCTGTGCCCATGGCCCCGCCCTGCCCTTCGCCCAATTCGCCATGCCGGGGCGACTCCGGACTCGGCCAGCGGTCTTTCAGGAACATTTTTCCCGTGTGGCAGCCTACCGTAAGCAGCGACTTGGCGGTCGGAATGTTCAATCGCAACGGATGAAACAACGACTCGAACGGATTGTCATTGCCCAGGATCAAGTCGGCCATGAGGGCGCCGGCCGCCGTGCCCAAGGTCATGCCGTCGCCGGAAAAACCGGTCGCAATATAGAAATGCCGATTGAACGGCAGGGGCGTTTTTCCGATGAACGGCAACAGGTCCTCCGGTTCGTAATATTGCGCACTCCACCCGTGCGCCAGGTCCGCATGCCCAAATTTTTCCCCGGCATACTTCTTCAATGCCTCCAGAGGGTCTTCCGCCGGGGGATGTCCTGTGAGATGGTCTTTCCCGCCGATAATGAGAAAGGAACCCGATTCGGACGAATGGGAACGGATGTAATGATAAGGCGTCGCCATGTCCCAGAAAAGTCCGGCCGGCCCCGGCCCCTCCATCGGCAGCGACAAGGCATAGGAGCGCATGGGCTTCATGAGCGCCTGCGTCAGGTTGAACCCCAGGGGCGTATGCGTCGCCAGCACCATGTCCCGCGCCGATACGGCGCCTTGCTCGCAAATCGCTTCTAACGGACGCCCTGACGAAAAATCGGTTACGCGTGAATTCTCATAAATCTGTCCTTTACCCGTACCCACGATCAAATCCGCCAGGCCTTGCAGATATTTGATGGGATGAAGCTGCGCCTGGCGTTCCACCTTGATCGCCTTGGCGATCGGAAAAGGAAGCGGAACCTCCGTCACCCATTCCAAGTCCAAGCCCGCCCTTTTGCCGGCCTCGTATTCCTTGTCCAAAAGGGCAAGATCCTGGCCGTCCTCGGCATATAAATAACCCGGCAACCGCTTAAAGGAACCGGCCACCGGCAATAGGGCGCCGATCCGCTCAGCGATATCGACCGCCTGATTCATGGCGGCGCACATCGTCTTCGCCGTTTCGCGGTCATAAGCCTTTTCGAGTTCGCTGTAATGCCCGTCATACAGTGTGGAAAGATGAGCGGTCGTACGGCCGGAAGTTCCGTCGCCAATACGGCCTTGCTCCAGCACGACGACCTGCTTGCCGGCCATGCAAAGCCGATAAGCCGCCGTCAGCCCGGTGATCCCGGCGCCCACCACAACGGCATCGCACTCGACTTTGCCTTTGAGCGCGGGATAAATTTTCGAATCACGATCTGCCAGCCAGATGGATGCATTAAGCGGCGTCATGAGCACCTCACGTTCGATTTATAGACTTGCGCCAATCACAAGAACGTTAGTACGGCTGCGAACCGGCCACCATCGGGCGGGCCACTAAATGGCGCGTTCAAATGTCTGAGAAGGAACGGGAAGCCGCACTGGGGCGGCAGTTGCGAGAGCTTCGTTTGCGACGGAATATCGATCAGCGCCAGCTTGCAGAACAGGCGGCGGTGGCGCTGAATGCGGTTAAGAATCTGGAAGGAGGCAAGGGCGCCACGGTTATGTCCCTGAATGCAAGACGCGGATGGAACGGCTCTTTATTCGTTGCCCAATCCGAAATGATCTAAAATCTTCTGGAGGGTTCCGCTCTGTCGGAACCTTCTTCTTTCGGTCGCGACGGAGCGCGCCCCTCCAAAAAACAAGTCTTCTTGCAGCGGCAGGGCTTACCCTGCAAGGGCCGGAGCAAAAAGGCGCCAATCCCGCGAATCCGTGGGACCGCTTTGCCATCCGTGGGGCTAAATCTTCCTCCCCGTCTTGTACTTCATCGCCACGCGGCCCGTGCGGGGGAACGTCCGCAAAGGAGGACCCCATCAAGAAATCCCTGTAGAATAGGTTTTGGGTTGTGGGCGTCAGCCCGCATTAGGAATATGATTAGGAGGGGGATAAATGGGGGCTGACGCGTGTCGATGCGTTACGAATGGAAATGTGTACGCTTGAGCCTGCCGAAATAGGCTCTAAGAATCCACGTCCTTCCGGACGCGGCTACGTAGTGCCAGACGTTGAGGAGGCCGCATCAGGATGCACCCCCAGCTACAACGTGAATCGCATACTGGGGATTTGTTGGGGTTTTAAGTGGTCGGGGCGAGGAGAATTGAACTCCTGACCTTCTGCGCCCAAGGCAGACGCGCTACCAGGCTGCGCTACGCCCCGACTTGAAAAACCTGAGTAGTTATAGTCGGAACGATTCGCTTTGGCTAGCGCATTGATCGGCCAATTCGTTTTCTTTCCGCCGCTTCAGATTTCAACTCGCGGTACCGGATGAAAGCGCCGACCAGAGTGCCGACGGGGATGAATTCGGTGAAGGGAATGGTGCAATAGATGCCGGCAGCGAGACTCCAGAGCAGCTTTTGCCTGAGGGGAAGGCCGTACAAGCGGCACAGATACCAAGCCACGGAGCCCCCAAACACGAAACCCAACGCCAAACCGATAGGACCAAAAGTGGCCAGGTCCACCAAGTCGATGATGATGCCCGCCACGACGGGGCCAAAGGCGCGCTCGGCTGCCGATGGCTTCAATTTTCCTTCTGGAGGAAGGACTTCCGGTTCTACATATTCCCGTGGGTTATTTTCACGGGGCGGCTGTTCTTCCGACTCTTGGAATGTCACGGGTAGCTCCTTTGTCTTCCTGCCGATGCTTCCTATTATGCAAAGAGCTACATTGTCGATCAATGTCCGATTTTTTGGGGGTGCATGGCATGTTCGATGCTTTGTAGACTGCAAAGGGCCGGACGGCCCCGGCCCGGGAGCTTGAACATGAAATTGATTCGCCCCAATTGCCGGCTGCGGTTCACTTCGACGGACCTGGACTTCCTGATTTCCTCGTTGGCGACTTCCGGATCGGACTCCGCCTTGCGCCGCCTGACGACGGATCTGGAAAGCCTGGACCTATTGCTCGACGAGGAGGCGCTGTTTCATGCCCTGCTCGACCGGCCCGAATGGGCGGCAATTTCGAGTCATTTCTATTTTTACGTGCTCGTGCGGCATGTCCTGAAAAAGGCGGGCCTGGACGACCGCGCCGTGGCCGATTACGTGGCGGAACTGCTGGCGGAGTTTTGTCAGGCGGATCGGGCGCGCCCCCCTCTCCCGCCGGACAACAAGCCATCGGATTATCTGGTCGATATGCTCGCGGCCCTGCAATGGGTCACCGACGAGGAACGGTTCGCCCTGCGCGCCCACATCGGCAACATTTCCTTGTTCATGACCGGCGTTTTCCCGGAGCGGCTCCAAGCCCGGACGCGCGACCGGGGAGCGCCCAAAATCGATTATTACGAGGGCATGGGCCGCAGCAGCTACCGGGCGGCGGGCGACGATCGACTGGCGGGACGCTATGAGCTGGCGCCCCTCCTTCACTCTTTGTCCGATTCGTTTCACACAACCCGCCTGGCGCTGAACGAGTTGAAGGAACGGATTATCCTGATTGAACCGCCGCCGTTTATGGTGGCGTGAGGACCGGTTCATTTGCAATTTGCGATTTGCAATTTTGAAGAGGAAAGAAATTGGGTTGTTGGGCGACGCTACCCCAATTGGAAATTGCAAATCGCAAATCGCAAATAGTTTCGCGCGCCGCCCGCATCACGAATCCCATTCGACGATAAAGGAATTGGAGGCGCCGTCGACGTCGTCGCGAGCCCAGCGGCCGCTGAAGATCTTGGGGCCGAGCTTGCTTTCCTGGAGCTTGTCTACAAAGTTGAGGTAGGAAACGGGTTCGCCGGTGATCCATTCGTGTCCGTTTTCCCGGGTGACCAGGCCCATCCAGGCCCAGCAGCCGCTCTTGAATATGGAACTGATGAAGACGTTTTCCTCTTCACCGGTAATGATGACGAGATGGCCGCCAAGTTTTTCGCAGTACGCTTTCGCCTCGTCCCAGCGCAGGAATTTCGGGATAAAGAGATAGCGGTGGCCCTTGAACTCGGCGGCGAGCGACCGGAGTTGCGCCAAGTCGTTGCGGCGAAGCGCGAGCAGGACTTGCACGTTTTTGGCATGAAAGGCGAACCGAAAATCGTGCGACCATTTTTCGTACAGCCATTCGAGTTCGCGAGTGGGAATCGTGTCGCAGTCGAAGCCGAAGTCGTCGGGCGGTTTGGCGGCAAACGGCACGACGCCGGTCAGCAGATTGCGTCCGCAGCTCAGGGAGGCGGGCGACATGCCCTTGAGGGGTTGCAGCGTGTTGATCTGGTTGTCCGGGAAGCTGAGAATGACCAAGTGCATGCCCTGAAGCGGCTCAATGCTGGCGATCTTGTTTTCGCCGCAATGCAGCACGGTGAGCGGCATGCCGCGCAAGGGTTCAATGGACGATATAAGGTTGCCGCTGCAATTGAGGGTGACCAACGGCATATTGGTCAGGGGCTCGAGGGTGGAAATGCGGTTGCCGTTGCAGTACAAGGCCGTCAAGGGCATGCCGCGAATGGGCGAAAGATCGTCGATACGATTGTCCCAGATGGCGAGCAGCGTCAACGGCATGCCGCGAATCGGGTCCAAACTGGAAATGCGGTTGCCGCCGGCGACCAACAGGGTAAGCGGCATGCCGCGCAAGGGTTCCAGACTTTCGATGCGACAGCATTCGCACAGCAGGGTGGAAAGCGGCATGCAGCGCAGCGGCTCCAGACTGGAGATGGGATTGCCGGTGCAATTCAAGGCGCCCAAGGGCATCCCCCGCAACGGCTCCAGACTGGAGATGCGGTTATGGGCGCAATACAGCGTGGTGAGCGGCAACCCGACAATGGGGCTGAGATCGTCGATGTCGGATTTCGAAATCTCGAGCGTGAGCCCGTCGTTATCCATGCGCAATTGAAAGGTGCGGCCGGGCCACGCGGCTTCGAGGCGGGCCTTCCATTCGGGCAGGCTCTTCGTCAAGGCTTCGCGCCGGCGGGCCGTCTCGTAACCGCGCCGGGCCCGGGTCAGCCGCTGCGCGTCGGGAAAGGAATCCATGACTTCCTGAAACAACGACATGGAAATTTCGTAATGGCCTTTTTGCGTCTGGCGCTCGGCCATGTCCAGCATATCGCTTTTCCAGGGGGTGCCCAGGCAATAGACGCGAATCCGACGGTAACGGGTATCCGCAATCCAGCCGACCGTTCCCACCGCCGTGCGGTCGGGCCCGGAAAGAGGATCGCGATCGGTCACGCGAAAGATTTCCTGGTTGTTGACCACCAGGCGAAGCCGGGATCCGATGCGTTCGGCCAGCACGTGGTAGAGTTGCCCGCGGGCAATCGGCGAAGCCGATTCGCTCCAGATGCGACGATCGGACCGCATGAGCAGGTTGAGCGAGTTGTCGTAGGCGCCATATTTGAATTCATAGCCGCTGGAAGGAATCTCCTTGCGATTCGACGAGCGGACGGAACTCATGAAGCAACTCACGTCGTTCAGGTAGGCGCTTTCCTGATGGCATTCGTACTCGATCCGAATGTCGCCGGGCAAATCCCTCTTGAGCAGGAGAATCTGCGGCTCTCCCCCATTCAACCGGAGTTCGCCGTCCTTAATGGAGTAACGCCCGCCAATCACTTCCCAGTTCTCCAAAAATTTGTCGCTGGTAAAATCGTCGTCGACCACCAGATGCCAGATCAGGCCGTTCTGATAGGCCTCGACTTCCTGCTGCATTTCCTTGACCGAGGCATACCGATCGGTCGGGCTCGTGGAAAGCGCTTTCATGGTGATTTCCGAAAGCGGTTCGGGAATTTTGGCCTCGGGGCAATGGAGCAGCGCAATCTGCCGGGCCGGATCCGAGACGCCCGCGGAGGCGTCCGCCTCATTGAACGAAATGGGCGGACGAATATCTCCATTCAGGATTCGTTGAAGGACCATCCGCATATCCTTGCCGGCAATCGGCGCCCGGAGCGTCAGGATGCTGTAGAGCGTGGCGCCCAAAGAATAGAGATCGGAGCGCACATCGACCGTCGTTTGGGTCCAAATGCGTTCGGGAGCCATGAAGCCGGGCGTGCCCATGATTCGGCCCGTGGTCGTGCGGGTGACGGCGCCGAGCGAATCGGTCGGAGCGGCGATCGTGTCCTGAGCGAACACTTCTTCGGCGGACAGGGACGGCGTCTCATCGGGCGAAGCCGTTTTCCCGGTGGAGAATCCGGAGTAGTTCGCCCCCACATGACGGGCCAGCCCCCAATCCATCACCAGGACTTCGCCGAAGTCGCAAATCATGATGTTGTCCGGCTTCAAATCGCAATGCACCACGTTTCGGGAATGGGCAAAAGCGATCGCATCGCAAACCTTCTGAAAGACATTCAGCAAGCGGGAAAGAGGGTATTCCTCGATGATGGCCGGATCCCCTTTTCGAATGCCCATCAACACGCCCGTCAACGTGACGCCTTGGACGTACTTCATGCTGTAAAAAACGTTGTGATTGGTGTCGAAGCCCACTTCATGAACGGGAACGATGTTGGGGTGCTCAAGTTGAGAAGTGATCTGAGCTTCTTCGATGAAACGCTCGTGCTCTTCCGGCTGCACAGGCCGATTTCCGGGCAGGATCTTGATGGCCACGGATCGTTTACAGTTCAAATCGAAGGCCTCGCGAACCACTCCCATGCCGCCATGCGCGACCACCGGCCCCATCTTGTATTTCTGACCGCCTTCGACACAAAGAATCTCTTCTTCGCCTGAATTGGAACCCAGCGAACCTGTTCGATGTAAAGAGGAGGAAGAAGAACCGGACAAAGACGGCATACTATCGACCTCTCCGGACGTGATGTTTACCAGCAACGTGGGATTAAGCAACGTGGGATTCTGATCCTGATCGTCCTGCTGGTCCGACGCCCCATCGTCTTTCTCGTTATTCACCCAAAAGCTCCTGTTTTCCTGATGGATAGTTGTTTGCGATACATCTGTAAAGCAAGAAGTTGGGACCACTCCCAATTCGGGTGCATCCGGACACTGCCGCAACAGCGAAGAGGGGCTCTTCGTCGTGGGTAGGGAGGCCACTCCGCTGGCCGCCTCTTCGGACGCGAGCGGAGTCGCGTCCCTACCTGTATTTTCCATGGAAAACTGCCGCAGGGTCGGATGCACCCTCCCAATTCGAGACTGAAATTCGCTGCAATCACCAGGTTTCATGAACAAGTCAGGCGTTTGGCGCAAGCGGGACAAGGCGCTCTTCTCCCCCGCTTCCGAAAAATTTGTATTGCGTGAACAAGGCCGTTTGCGACAATTTCAGCGTCGTCAAAAAAAACGGAGCGCCCATGAAGCACGATGTCGGATATTTACTTTTTGTCGTTGCCCTAAGCTGGTTCGCGGTACAACCCATCTACTCCGAAACCCTGTCGGACACCAACCTGACGGCCACCCTGGAGTCGACGCGAACCGACCTCTCCGAGCAAATTCAAAGATTGCAGCAAACGATCACGCAGCTTGAAGAACGCATCGATGGGATATCGAATCGGCTGGGAGACCATTTCGAACGCAACTTTTCACGTGATACCATCGAAAAGCGCCTGGAAGATTTGGAGCGCAAACTGGAACGCATGGAAAGGGATCTGGACGATTTGGATGCCGGTATCCGTCGCATGGGTTCACAGCGTTGAAGAGTGGAGCGCTACGAAGTAAATTATGATGTCATGAAAAAGGTCGTCAACAATTGTCCGGAATTGCCTGAACAGGTTCTTTGGACCCTGCAGCGATGCGATGGGTTTCTCGACCTGGGCATGACGGCCCAAGCGCAAAGCGAATTCCAGAAAATTCCCCGCATGTTTCATTCGCGCCAAGAGACTTGCGAAATCATCCTGCGTATGGCCATCGACGAAAAAAACTGGCCGCTCGCGGTGCAAGTCGCCATGGATTTGATTCAACGTTTTCCGAACGAACCAACGTATCACGTTCAATTGGCCTACAGCATCCGAAGGAAAGACAATATTGTCGCCGCTCGCGCGGTCCTCCTGCAAGCTCAGCGCCGCTTCAAAAAGATGGCCGTCATCCCCTATAACCTCGCATGTTACGAATGCCAATTAGGCAACCAGGAGCACGCGCTGAGCTATTTGAAGCGGGCGGTAAAGCTCAATGCGGATTTCATGGAACTGGCATTGGACGACGACGACTTGGAGCCTATCTGGTCTGCCTTGGAATCCGACGACGCATTCTAGCGTTATTAGCTATTTTACAGCACGTTACACTTCCATCCTATACAGCCATACCCCTCCCCGGTACGATATTTTTAACTTTTATTGCTAAAACGTTTTACTTGAGCAAGGCAACTCGGTATATGTCTCCTAGAGTTCAAAGTACGAAGCGTTAAACCCAAAGTCTCCCGCGGAGGTCAGCGAATGAGGTTATCATCGAAGTTTTGCGTATTGTTCGCCTTTCTGACGATGTCGGTCTGCGTTCAGGCCGAAGTCATGCTGCAGTGGTTCGAAACCGAATGGGAAGAAATGTATCGGCGCATGCCGGAGGTATCGACCATCGGCTACGACTACATCTGGACTCCGCCCCCGACCAAGGGCCCAACCGGGCTCGGCACGAAATGGGGCAACGTCGGATACAGCCTGTACGATCGCTTCGACCTTGGCGACATTCCTCAGCGCGGCTCCTGGGCGACGCGTTACGGCACCCGCGGCGACCTGCGCAACATGGTCAATGCCGCCCATCGCCTGGATGTGAAAATTCTTCCCGACATCATCATGAACCATAACGGCAACGGGCCGGATTTCCGCAGCTATCCGGGCATGGTTCCGGAAGATTTCCATGTGCAATGGGCGCAGGGCTACTGCAACAGCCTGAATTACAAGCGCGGCCCGCGCATGGACCAATGGACGCCGAACGAAGGCTACGGCGGCACCATGTGGCAGGAACTCTGCAATCTCATCGACATCCGCACCGAAGATCATCCCAACAACTCCAGCGAACTCCGCAATCGCTTCACCGGCGGCAACAACACGCCGGGCTGGAATTTTGTCGGCGGAACCAGCTATCTGCGCCACAAAGGGCAATACGACAAGTATCCTTATTACGCCGTCGACACCAACACCTACAAAGCCGAGACGGCTCCCGAGATGCTGTGGCGCTGGATTTCCTGGCTCGGCAATTCTGTGGATTACGACGGCTTGCGGCTCGATGCCGGCAAGCACGTGAATTTCGAATTCTTCGGCTGGAAGGGCAATGGATTCCTGCACGAAGCCCAGTGGAGCTTCAACACCCGCCGCGGCTACAGCGATCCCAACGAACACGAAGCGGACGAGCTGTATAAGAATTATCTGGTTCGCAACGACGCGCTGATCTTCGCCGAGATTCTCAGCTACCAGAGCGAATTGGGCTATTGGTTTGGCGGCGACATGAGCAGCGGCCCCTCCGCCTTGACCCGCAATCCGATGCGCTTCCTCGATTATCCCCTGAAGCAAAAACTCTACGACGCCTTCAGCAACGGCAACCTCGCCTCGCTCACGGCGGGCGGAGGCGGCATCCATCCCGAACTCGGCATCATGTATGCCTGGGGCCATGACGAGGCCGGCCCGAACAAAGTCAATTTGGCTTACGCCTATATCCTTACGCACGTCGGCTTCCCGATGGTGTACTTCACCGGCAACAACATCACCTGGGCCGACAACAATACCAAGACGTGGATGCGCCCCGGCTACGACAGCCAGGCGCTGGCCGATCAATATGGCGACATCGCCAACCTCGTCTGGGTGCACCAGCAATTTGCCCGCGGCAACGAATACGACCGCTGGAGCGAAAACGACTTTTTCAGCTACGAACGTTATGACGACGTGAACGGCAACGGCTCTCCGGATGCCGGCGAAGGCCTCCTGCTGGTGGCTTTGAACGATTCCGGCTGGGATCAAACCCGGACGGTCGCCTGCAGTTTCCAGAACGGCACGGTGCTGAAAGATTTCACCGGCCACAATTTCGATGAAGTGACCGTGTCCGGCGGCCAGGCCGTCATCCGCGTTCCCGGCAACAGCGGCCAGGGTTGGGTCTGCTACGCCCCGAAGATGGCCGACCCCGTTCGCATCAACGTCAAACAGGACGGCTCGACGTCTCCGACCATGACCTGGATTGTTCCCGGCGGCATTCACGCCGGCGTCAAAACCCAGCAGATCACCCGCGTCACGTCCACCAATGTCACCGTGGACGTTTCCTTCAATCCGGCCGGCGGCGCCGTGGACGCCGTCATGCTGAAGTGGGGCAACGGGAGAACCCGGCTGACGCCGACCAATGTGTGGGTCACCGGCCAAACCAATCTCAGCGTGGTGGCGGGCTTCTACGAGAAATGCGATCAAATCAACAGCACCAACTGGTACATGAACGTTCAGATCACCGAGACCAACCTGGTCGAGGGATTGAACGTCATCAAGGCCCGTGCCTTTAATCAGCGCGACGCAGGACTGCCTGCCCTCTTCAACACAGCCGCCAAGGTGGTGTATATCGACCGCCGCGGCCCGGAACTGAGCATTGCCCATCCGGCCGAGGGAGCAACGATCCGCGGGGCGGGCGTGATGCTCATTACCAACATCGATTACCTGGCCTATGGCATCACGGTTTCCGTCGACGGCGGAGCGCCGCAGTCGGCCGACCAAACCATCAAGGGCCTCTGGAAGTTCAATCTCGACAGCCTGAGCGCGGGAACGCACACCGCCCTGGTCACGGCTACGGAAGCGGACTGGAATTCGCCCCGACAAGTCATCAACACCAGCTCCTACGCGCGAGTATTCAATGTCGTCGGCAACGCACAAAGCATCGAACTGAATCACGCCGACAACACCCAGAAGGAATTGCCTTTCTTCAAGACCGCCGTTACAACGCCGGGCACGCCCTCCTCCGTCCGACTCTTCTGGAACGGTTATGAATTGCCGTTCAACGACGGCCTCTACACGAACACCTTCAATGGCGAGATCGTATACCGCGACTTCTCCGGCGCCATCACCGACCGGCTCTGGGGCGCCTATGTGAACGGCGCGAACTTCTTCGAAGCCGAACGCGTGGATGGAGGCGTCACCAGCCGCGTATCCCGCCGCGTCGTCTTAAACCTCTATGGCATCAATGCCATCGACTCTGACGGCGATACGATCCCGGATAATGTGGAAATGCCGTTCATCGATTCCGACGGAGCCCCCGGCCCCGATGCCTCGTGGCCCGGCGACAGCAACAAGAATTTCATCCCGGAATGGGGCGAAACCTGGACCCGGCTGAACCCCTACAACCACTCGACCTTCTATAGCGGCCAATGGGACGACAACAACGACTTCGACGGCGACGGCTTCAGCAACGGCCAGGAAGTTCAGGCGGGTTATGCGGAAGCCAATATCTACCTGTACAACATTTACGACCGCAACAGCAAACCCTCTAGTTCGCCGACCACCAACAAGGCTTCGGTCGCGTATTATACTCCGAATCCGGCGCAACAAGGCCAGACCTTGGCCATCACCTTCTCGCCCAACGATGGGCCTCTGAAGGGGATCAGCCCGGTTTATCTGCACGTGGGTCATTCCAAGAAAACCTTCGGGACCTGGCAGCAGGTGACCGGTTTGCTGATGACCGCCAATTCCACCAACTGGGTGTTGAATTACCCCGTGCCGACCAATGCGACCTCGGTGGACTTCTGCTTCCGCGACAGCACGTCGGCCTCCTGGGACAGCAACAACGGCTCCGATTGGCAGGCGAATGTCGCCGGCGTGTCCAACACCTCCTTTGTCATAGACGGCGAATTCGACGGCGCCAATGGCGGCGATGCCTACACCGTCTTCCCCGATGCCATGAAGCTCCTTACGGCCGTCAACGGCTCCAAGCTCTATGTGGCGACCTGGTCCACGGAAGCTAACGACGTGATGATCTACGTCACCGATGAACTTGGCGACGCCAAGAACGCGCCGTGGGCCAAAGCCGGCCAAGTGTTCTTCGACGTCAATACCAAGCCGTACCTGGCGGCGGAGTCCACCCTCAAGATGGGCTATCTCAACAACGTGGCCGGCGCCATCACCAACGGCACGCGTTCCCCAGCCAACAAAAACGCCCTGGAGGCGACCTTCGACCTGATCGAAGCCTTCGGACACATCCCCGAAGCCATCTACGTCGCGTCGGTGGCCTACGAAACGGGCGACGCCGGAACCGTTCAGAGCCAGGGACCCTACTCGTGGGACAGCGGCAACAACATCGAAATCATGGAATTCCAGCGCGTGCCCATCGCCAGCATCCGCGACGACGATCTGGACGGCTACTTCGACGGCGGCAAGCCGCAGATGTGGACCGCGGTCAATGCCAACACGAACGACGCCAACTACGGCCTGCGCCGCATGTTCCTCGACGAGCTGGCAAGCGATTATCAGGAACTGACCGTGATCCTTCAGCCCAACGCCAACGGGACCGTCAGCGACGTGGAGCTCTTCTCGAACATCAACCGGCGCGACTTTGCGGTCATGCCGGGCGACGAAGATCCCGACACGGTCAACGCCTCCAGCGCGACAACCTACTATCGCGCCTATCCGATGACCAGTATCGGCGGCGGACAATACAGCTATACGATTCGCGTCAACAAATGCGGCGCCTATCGCGTCAATGCGCGCTATCGGGTCAATGGCGGAGATTACGTGTATTACACCGACGGCGGCCTGCGCCGGGATTGCGCGGTGGTCGTATCGCCCAAGAAAGCGCTCAACCAGATCATGTACGAACTCAATCCCATGATTGCCGAAGCCCGTGACGACACCTTCTTCGGCCGGAGCACCTTCCAGGACATGTACCAGGTCAATACCGACCGGCAAGATGCAATCAGCACCAACCACTTCAAGAACATGAACATGAACATGATCTGGCTCCAGCCGATTCATCCGATCGGCGGCGACGGACGCCAGACCGATCCATCCACGGGCCTGGCCTACGATCCCGGCAGTCCCTATGCCGTGCAGGATTATTGGAAGGTGAACTCGACCCTCGGCGACCCGGCCATGGAAACCAACTCCATCGCGGAGTTCACCGACTTCGTCCGCGCCATGGACGATAACGGCGTCGGCGTCATGCTCGACGGCACCTTCAACCACAGCGCCTGGGACGCTCAAATCGGCCAGATTGGCGTGGACATGGGCATCAGCACCAATCCCAACGACCTGATCCGCGTAGTGCGTCCGCAATGGTTCGCCAGGAAAGACAACTACGGACAACAGGCCACCTACTACCAGAGCGGCGGCAACAACGACATCGCTACCGCCCCGGATCGCATCGACTTCGGCAAGTGGACGGACGCCGCGGAACTCTATTTCGGCGTCTACGACTGCCTGGTGCAGCAACCCCCGTCCGACACCAATAACGCCTGGTCCAGCCGGTGGTATCACCGGTATCTGCTGGAGGAAGACCGCTTCGAGGGCTTCCCGACCAATGGTTATACCCGCGAAGTCTGGGAATTCTTTGCCCAATATCCGCTGTACTGGCTGGAGAAGACCGGCCATCCCGTCGGAACGCCGCAAGGACAATCCTACAAGGGCATCGACGGCCTGCGTTGCGACTTCGCTCAAGGCCTGCCCTCGCTGTTCTGGGAATACGCCATTAACAAGACGCGCAGCATGAAGTGGGACTTCCTCTTCATGGCGGAATCGCTCGACGGCTTCCGCGATGTCGGCGGGACCAAGCGCCACGGCGTGGGTTACCGCTCCAGCCGCCATTTCGACATTCTGAACGAGAACATGGTGTTCTACTGGCGCGACAAATTCTTCGACTACCTCGGCTACGAAGGCAATAATCCTCAGCCGAAAACAGCGCCGACCTGGCAGGCGTTCGACGACCGGCGCAACGCGTTCGACGTCTCGCCGATCCTGTTGAACCTGACCTCGCACGACGAGATCTATCCGTCCGACAACCAGTGGCGGCTGATCTATGCTTACGCCATTCTGGCCTCCATGGACGGCGTGCCGATGATGATCTACGGCCAGGAAGCGGGAGCCCAGAACGACGCGGCCACCTATCCCGGAGCCGAAGCAAAAAACAACTTCGGCCGCTACGAGATCAACTTCAGCAAGGCCATTCCGAACTTCAAACGCTATAACTATATGACCAACATCTGGAATGGCATGAATACGGGCTGGAAACTGCCGATGATGCAGACTTATCAGCGGCTGAATTGGGCCCGCGTCAACTCCCCTGCCCTACGCAGCCAGCAGAATTATTTCCTGGCCCTGACGAATACCAGCGCCTACGACCCGGATATCTTCGGCGTGGCCAAGTTCCAGGCGCCCGGCGTCAGCGCCGCCTCCCAGGACGTGGTTTTCGTCTTCGTGAACAACAACTTCGTGGAAAGCGCCAGCCGCTGGGCCACCTATAAACTCGACGCGGCAATCGGCGGCCAAAACTGGTTCGGCATTCAGCCCGGAAACAGTTACAACCTGGTCGACTTGGCGGCGGCCAATCCGACCAATTACGTCTGGGGCTCCGACCGCACCGGCGCCGACCTGATCGCCAACGGCATTACCGTCGGTCTCACCGGGGATGCGTACGCCGGCCAGCAGGCGCAGTATCTCCGGCTGATCGACCGGACCGCCGGCATCACGCCGACCAACCGGGTGGATTATTACGGCTGGAACCGCGACGGCGACGGGCTGCCCGCCTGGTGGAAGGACCTATATGGCCTGGCCTCCGGCGATGGGCCCGGCGGCGACAAGGATAACGACGGCATGTCCAATTACGACGAGTACATTGCCGGAACCAATCCGAACAGCATCGATGACGTGCTCGAAGTGTCCATCGATCCGTCCGGCAGCGGCATCAACATCGACTGGTCCAGCAAGACCAACATCAATTATTACGTCGAGCGGACCGACCGGCTGCTGCCCCAACCCGTCTGGCAGAGCATCTACTTCGGCACCGCGCTGGGCAACAGCGACGGCGTGGTGGACAACTCGACCGCCCAAAACACCAACCTGTTCTATCGCGTCCGGGTTAAACCCTGATGCGCAGGTGATCTGGTGACGCCCAGGAGGGGCCGGCAACGGCCCCTCCATTTTTTTGCACGATGAGGCGGCAAGATATTTCTTTTTGCTCCCATCCGTCCCGGGTCGCTTGTGCTTGTGCGCGCCAACTAACGAACATCACACTTCGCAGAGTGTGATGCTCGACGTCGAGTCGAAATCCGTTCCGTCGCCGTTCAGGACTAAGGAAAGATGAAGCAAGACCAAGGTCTGCGGCTTGCATTGACATGACAGACTAGTTGACTATACTAGTTTGTATGAAAACTGTTGTTATCGGAACTTTCGACGCCAAAACTCACTTGTCCGAATATCTGGACAAAGTGGCTGAAGGCCAATCATTTGTGATTAGCAAACGCGGTCGCCCCATCGCCGAACTCCGGCCGCTTACCGTTAAGGAACAGCATCCGCAATTTGGGAGCGACAAAGGACGCGTCTCCATCAAATCCACGTTTGACGACGATATCCCGGAGATGTCGGAGTATCAGAAGTGAAGCTGCTCATCGACACCTGCGCCTTTTTATGGTTCGTAAGCGGCGATACGAAGTTGAGTCATCGTGCACGAGCCGCGATGGAACGTAAAGAAGCTGAACTGATCCTCAGTGCCGCCAGCATTTGGGAACTGGCCATCAAATCCAGTTTGGGCCGCTTAATCTTACCCTGCCCGCTGGACGAATACATCGCCGAGAAAATCAAAAGCGGTTTCCATATACTGCCATTGAGCTGGCAACATGCCGCTGCGGTGGAGGCCATGCCCTTTCATCACCGGGACCCCTTTGACCGATTACTGGCGGCCCAGGCCCTCGCGGAAAAAATGCCATTGGTTTCTTCGGACGCCATTTTTCGCAGATACAAAGTCGATATGATCTGGTAACCCCTCAGCTCAGAAAATCCGCCATCGCTTCCGCCGCGATCTCCGCTCCGCCGGCCGCCAGCGTCTCCACCGGTTCGGGACGCGTTTCGATGGCCCGGAGCGCAGGCGCCAACTCCCCGCGATAGAGTTGTTCGGAAGGGATGTGAACATTCTTGCAGTACCGTTCGATCGCCTCGACCAGCACCGGGTACTCGATGAAGTCCGCGCGATCGGCGTAAACGATGGGCTTCCGGTTCACGACGCATTCGGAGAGGATGCCAAAACCAGGCTTGGTCACCACGGCATCCACGGAAGCCAGCACATCGGAAAACGGGATTCGCTGCCGGTCGACGGCATGGATGTTGGCCCGGTTCCATTCCAACGGCCGCACGGTAAAAAATTCGTATCCGTCGAGTTGCTCCACCCGACGAAGCGTCGGCTCGTCCCAATCCAGCGTGGTAAACGAAAGCAGAATCCATTTTCGATCCGGACGGCATCCCGTCAGCGCCATCAAATCGGCGCGGCGGGAACGGCCGGGACTTGCCATGAGGGGAATGTCCTTTACCGTCGGAAAGGCGCTCATCGGCCCGGAGAAGGGCGGCTTCAACAAAAGCCGGGTCAAAGCATAGCCGCGTTGAAATTGCTCGACGACCGGCCGCCAGCGGGGATCGTTTTCTGCAAACGGCTCATAGATCCAATCCCACGAAAGGTTCGCCTCGGCGATCGCCGGAAGACCGGCGGCATGGGCCGCCTCGATGGGAATCGCGGGGACATCGGAGACGACCAAGTCGATTTTTTCCGCCTTCAGAAACGCCCGTTCCTCCTCCAGCAGCCGTTTTTTATGCCGGTAAAGATCCGTGATCCGGCTCAACGTGGCGGCCACATCCACCCGGATGGAGTCCCGTTGCACCATGCCCACGTCGAAGGAGCCTTGGCGATAGCTGTTATGCGCGCCATTCAAACGGCTCTTTAAAAATTCGACCGGCAGATCGCTCACCAGAACGACCTGGATATGGGGATGCAATCGATTTAAGGCGGCGATGACGTCGCAGGAACGGACTCCATGTCCATAGCCATGAGCGGTGATGTAATAAGCCATTCTTCCATTCTTCATGCGCCAGCTTTCCGTTTTAGTCCTGCCCAAACAGCGAGGAATATGATAACGTAGTTTAAGTTTAGCGCATCTGCAATTCTATCGAGGTATGCAAATGAATAACGGCAGGAAATGTTCGCATGCAGGGTTTTGGGTTGCCTTGGTCTTCTTGGGCGGGGGATTGCTGCTTAGCCTGGCAATGAATGCAGGCCTGATGGCCGCCTTGCTCGGGAAGAAAACGTCCGCCGGCTTCACCGGCAACGCCGAAGACGAATACCCCCAGATGACCGAAAAATGGTCTTACGGCGAAGGCAAAGTCAAAGCGGCCCGCATTGGATTCACGGGCGTCATCACCCGCAACGTCGAGCGCGACATCTTCGGCTTTTCCTTCGATCAGGTCGAATCCGTCCTGCGCCAGATCCGGGCGGCGAAGAACGATTCCGACGTGAAAGCGATTGTCTTCGAAGTCGATTCGCCCGGCGGCGAAATTACGCCCAGCGACGAAATTTATCAGGCCTTGCTGGAGTTCAAGGCTAGCGACGAAAACCGAAAGGTGATTGTTTTCGTGACCGGCATGGCCGCCTCGGGCGGTTATTACATGAGCGCGGCCGGCGACTGGATTCTCGCCGAACCCACGTCCATTATCGGCTCCATCGGCGTCATCATGGAGTCGATCAACTTCAAGGGCCTCAGCGAAAAAATAGGCATCACCGACGTCACGATCAAGTCCAGCGAAAACAAGGACTTGCTCAATCCGTTTCGGGAAGTTTCTCCGGTGCATGTGGCCATCCTTCAAGCCACGGTGGACGCGTTTTACCAGCGCTTCTTCAACATCGTCCAAAACTCGCGGCCCATTGACGAAGACAAACTGATCGACATGGCCGATGGCCGCATCTTTTCCGCGGAGGTGGCCCTGGAGACCCGGTTCATCGACGAAATCGGCTATTGGGACGACGTGGTCAGCCGGACGCATGCCGTGCTGGAGGAAGATCAGGTCAAGTTTATACGCTACGAACAAGCCACCAGTTTCTTCGATAGGTTGTCGCAAGCCCGCGCGCCGCTTTCTCCCATGAGCCTGCTAAAACCCGCCACGCCTCGATTTCTCTACCAGTGGCGTCCATAGGGCCTTCTCTGCCATTTTCTTGCGAAGAGTCCGACTGAACTTTACCGGCTTTTTCCGGTATTCTTTAGCGTAGTCCACGGCAAAAGTCCCGGCTTGCCAAAAGTCTTTCAGGAGGAACGCATGAAACGGTCAGCATGGCCATTTTCTACAGGAATCGGAATCTTGATCCTATCCACGATGGCCGCACCTTGGAGCCTGCAGGCCGCGTCTCGCCAGGCGGAGCCGGAGCCCTTCAGCCAAGGCGACTCCCTCGATACCCTCCAGGCAAAAATCGCCTTCAACGGATATGCGTTTACGGTGGCCACGAACAGGATTTTCAACATGTCCGCCGAGGAAAAAGCGCATTTTTTCACCCGGCATCCTTCCACGCATCCAGCCCCGCTGCCAGGAAGCGCAGATCCCGGCCCGCTGGTTGAAACCTGGCCAATCCACCGCCCGAAACCTATTTCAGTTGGACGAACTACAACGGGCGCTCCTACATCGACGACATCGAAATTCGAGCGCAATCCGCCGCCTTGCCAACCCCCGATCTGGTGTCGGTTCAAGCGCCGGCCGCCGGTCAGGGCCCTGGATTCCAATGGACCAGCCGCAACGGATACGAATATGTCATCATGACCTCAACCAATCTTTTCAAGGGATTCTACCCGCTGCAATCCAACATCGTGGCGACCCCTTCGCTCAATTCGTTTGTCAGTCCCATCACCCATGCCGCACAACGGTTTTACTTCATCAGCGAATACCACCCCTGATACTTCTGCCAGCCAACGGAGATGTTTGGACAAGGGCTCCGGCTCCTGCTAGAAATGATCGCGTACAAGGAGGCCCCATGAGTGAAGCGCTTGAGAGTCATCATATTCCCAAGAGCCTATTGGTCGTCGATGACAACGAACTGTTCCGTCGAAGTATCGGCAAACTTCTCCAACTCATTTCCCGCAACGGCATTCGCGACGTCTACGAAGCCTCCACCGGCCAGGAAGCCATGGAGCGGCTGACCCGAAACTCCATCGACTGCGTTCTGCTGGATTTCCAGATGCCCGGCGGCGACGGCTTGCACTGGCTGAAAAAGATCATCCAGCAATCCCCGGGCACGGCCGTCATCATGATCACCGGCGAAGGCGACGAGGCGGTCGCCGTGGAGGCGATGAAAGCCGGCGCCATGGATTACCTGGTCAAAGAATCCATCCGCGAAAGCGAGCTGCTCCGAGCCATCATCAACGCCATGGAGCGGCTCCAGATGAAGCGGGCCTTGGAGTATCAACGCGAGCAGCTCCTGCAGGCGGAAAGGCAGCGGGCCATGATCACCAGCGTTGCCACGGCCTGTCACCACCTCGGCCAGCCCGCCATGGTCATCATGGCCTATCTTCAAATGATGCAAATGAAGGAATCCTCGCCGGACATGAAGGACATGATTCAGAATTGCCTGAATGCCTCCCAGGGCATTGCCGACATCCTGCACCGGCTCCAGGGCATCAGCGAATACCGAACCATTCCCTATCTGTCCAGCGCTTCGAGCAACGATCCCCGGGCCCTGCAAATACTGGATATTTAACCATGCATTTTCTAGGCATCGACATCGGAGGCACCAAATCGGCCGTCTGCATCGGCACGGAAGACGGACACATCGTCCTATCCAAGCGGATTCCCACACGCCCGGAGGAAGGCTGCGAAACCGGCATCCGGCGGATCGTGGAACTGGCCCGGGAGGTCTTGGCCGAAACCGGCATTCCCCTCGCGGGCATCATGTCGGTGGGCATTTCGGCGCCCGGCCCCGTGTCCTTGAAGCAACAACTGATGCTCGAACCGCCCAACATGAAGGGCTGGAAGAACGTGCCGCTCGTCCAATTATTCACACAAGCCCTTGGACGCCCGACGTTCATGAACAACGACGCCAACGCCTGCGCGCTGGCCGAATATTTGTATGGCTCTTGCAAGGGCGTTCCGAACCTGGTTTACCTGACCATGAGCACCGGTCTTGGCGCCGGTTTTGTGGTGGATGGCCATGTCGTACAGGGCACGAACGATCTGGCCGGCGAAATCGGACATCACGTCCTCGACATCCACGGCCCGCCCTGCCCTTGCGGGCTGCGAGGGTGCCTGGAAATCTACTGCGGCGGCATGAACGTGGCCAACCGGCTTCGGGAGCAAATCGTGGCGCAGGGCCTTCGGACCGCCATCCTGGACCAAGCCGGCGGCGACCCCCGGAAAATCGACTTCAAATGCTTTGCAGAGGCGGTTCGCCTCAAGGACCCGTTTGCGCTGCACGCTTGGGAAGAGTACATCGAACGGCTGGCGCAGGGGGTAGGCAACGTCATCATGTTCATGAATCCTGAAGTCATTGTCATGGGAACCATCGCCATTCATGCCGGCGAGCTGCTGCTCGAACCGCTGAAAAAAGCGCTGCCCCGTTTCGGGTGGAAACCCGCCATAGACGCCTGCCGCATCGTCCCCAGCGCCCTGGGCGCCCGAATTGGAGATCTCAGCGCCCTGGCCATTGCGGCCACGGAATGGCAACGCATGCGAGACGCGCCCCGGTAATCGATCACCGCCCTTCGCTTTTGCCTTGAAATCGCGGCAACGGAGTGTCACTTTCTCCCTCGTGTCGCCGGGACAAAGGCAACAAAAAAACCGCCGGCGCACAAGGATATCGGCGTCATGATTCGCTCCTTCATATTCAGCCAGGGGAAACTACTCAACCAGGACGTGGGCCTGGATGTGCTGCGCGTGCTCCTCTATGACGAGGATGTCCAGATTTGGGTCGACGCCGAAAAGCCCACCCCGGAGGAAATCAAGGCGCTCCTGCAGGACGTCTTCAATTTCCATCCCCTGGCCATCGAAGACTGCGTCGCCGTCAGCGAACGCCCGAAAATCGACGATTACGAAACCTATGTTTTCATGGTCATCCATGCCGTCGACTATCTGCACAGTTCCCACGAGTTCTCGACCACCGAACTCAACATGTTCATCGGCAAAAACTTTTTTGTGACCTATCACGAAGAGCCTTTGCGAAGCACCAACACCATCATCGAGCGCGTCCAGCGAAACGCCCCGACCATTGCCCGCGCGCCGGACCGGCTGACGTATCACATTCTCGACGTCCTGCTCGACAACTATCAGCCGGCCCTGAACGAGCTGTCCGGAGAATTGGCCAACCTGGAGAAAAAGGTGCTGACCTCCGAAGATACGACCGACATCATGAACGATGTCGTAAAACTGAAGAACGAAGTTTCCCATTTACGCCAGATCATCACGCCCCAGCGCGAAGTCATCGCACGCATTGCCCGCGGCGAATTTTTCAAGGTATTCCGGGCGCATCTGCTGCCGTACTTCCGCGATTTGCTCGATCAACTTGTCCGCATCAGCACGCTGGCGGACAACTACCGCGATTCGTTGACCAATATCATGCAAATGCACCTCAATCTTCAGCAAATGCAGGTCAATCGCGTCATCAAAGTTCTGACCGTGCTGGCCACGCTCACCATGCCCATTTTGGCCGTGACCAGCTTCTACGGCATGAACATCCAGCACATGCCGAACACGGCGTGGCCGACCTGGCCTTATGCGTACGCCTGGATCATTTCCCTCACCCTGGGCTGGACCGCCCTGCTTTTCTGGTATATCCGCCGCAAGGGTTGGTATTGATCCCCAGTACCTTCGCGCTCAGACCTTCTTATGCCGCCAGCGCCCGGTTTCGAACCAGGCTGTAATCAACAAGCCATGCACGGTCATGGAGGCGCCAATAGCCCACCAGACGCCCTCGAGCGAAGGAGTCCAAGTCCGAGCCAAAACAATGGCCAACGGCACTTGCAGCCCCCACAGACTGATCACGGTGCAGATCATCGGCGCCAGGCTGTCCCCTGCCCCGTTCAAGGCGCGCCCCAGTACAATGCCCAGCGCGGCCAGAATGTAGAACGGCGAGACAATAATCAGATAGCGGGCGCCCAGAGCGATCACTTGCGGATCGTCGGTAAACCACTGCATCAACTCCTGAGCAAAGAAGATCATGGCCAGGGAAGCGACCACCATAAGGGCCATGTCCATGAAGGTGGCCAACCACGAAGCATGATGGGCTCGGTCGGGTTTGCCGGCGCCCAGATTCTGGCCGACCATGGTGGCCGCAGCGCCGCCCAGCGCAAAAGCCGGCATCAGGACAATCATGTGATATCTCATCCCGATGCCGTACGCCGCGACCGCCGCCGTTCCAAAACTCGCCACAATGCGCATCATGACGGCGCTCATGAGGCTTCGGGTCAGCATTTGTCCCGAACCCGGCAGCCCAATGCGCAGAATGCGCCACGACAGGGCCAGATCGGGCATCCACAGCCGAGGACGAAGATGAAGCTGAGCCCGCCCACTCAGCAGAATGAAGACGGCCCCTCCCGCCGCCACCCCTTGGGCGATAAGGGTTGCCCAAGCCGCTCCTTTGACGCCCAAAGCCGGAAATGGTCCCACGCCGAAAATGAACAATGGATCCAGTACAATGTTCAATAGATTGGCAACCGCCATGATGTACATGGGCGTCAAGGTATCGCCCGCGCCCTGAAGAGCGGCATTGCCCATAAATAAAACGAACACCGTAAGACTTCCCAGCAGCGTGATCCGCAGATAATCGCGGCCTTCGACAGCCACCTCCGCACCCGAGCCCAGCAAGGCAAAGAACTCGTCCGTATAATACCAGCCGATCAAAGCCGAAAGACCGCCAAAGACAAACGCCAGCATGAGCGACTGCGTGGCGGCATGGCTGGCTTCGTCATAACGTTGGCCCCCCACCGCCCGGGACACCAAAGCCACGGTCCCGGCGCCCAAACCCATCAGCATGGGAAACAGCACCATGAGAATCGTGCCGCTGATGGCTACCGCGGCCACCGCCTGCGGACCCAAACGTCCCACCCAAAACAAGTCGATCAAGCTCTGCACATTTTGCAGCACCGCGCCCACCAACATCGGCGTCGCCAGACCGAGAATGGCCCGGCTGGGATGCGCATCGATTATCATATGCTTGCGTTTGGACGCGGCTGCTTTCATGCCGCCTGCACTATAGTGGGATTTCTTCAAAAGGACAACTTGCGGGCATTTCAGATTGATGAAACACCCAGCCAACCTATAGAATCTGCATGCAGAAGGAGCGTTCGACAATGCACATAACCCGTTTTTCAGTATTCACCCTGGCAGCCGCGAGCGTCATCTGGTTCACCGGCTGCCAAATCCCGAAGGAAAGCCCCCCCTCCATGACCACCTACGTTCAAATTCGTAAAATCGACCATCGCTACTGGTTTGTCCGGGGGAATGAGCGGTTTCTATCCCTGGGCGTGGATGTCGTGGCCGCCCAGGACCAAACCCAAGCCAAGGATGGCCGACGGTATAACGTGCTGCCAAAGTACCATAACGATGTCGCCGCATGGGCACGGGACGCCGAGGCCCGGTTGAAAAGCTGGAATTTCACCACCGTTGCCGCCTGGAGCCACGAATACCTTTATGAGCACACGCCCATGTACCACACCCGCGTCGTCTGGTTCGGTCCCTGGGGTCAGAACGATTCGCGCTTGATCGACGTCTTTTCCGAGAGCTATGCCCAGGACATCGAAAAAACCGCCCGCGAACAAGTGGCTCCGCAGGCCACGAACGAGTATTTGATCGGCTATTTCGTGAACAACGAATTGCCCTGGTATGGAGAAAGAGGTTGGCCGACCAGTCCAAATATTTCCCTGCTCTCCCGGTATATGGAACTGCCCGAAACGGCGGCAGGGAAAAGCCAGGCGGTCGAGTTTCTGCGCACGTTCTATTCCAATCGCATCGACGAACTCAAAGCCGAATGGGAGGTCGATGCAGACTCTTTTGACGAGTTAAAAGCGGCCCGACAAATCCTTCCGATCGTCTATCCGTCCCGCAAAGCCGTCATCGCCTGGTCCGGCGTCGTGGCCGAACAATACTACAAATTGTGCGCCGAAGCGATCCGGCGTCACGACTCCAACCACCTCATTCTAGGCAGTCGATTCGCGGAGCGGGCCTATGAGCCGGTCATGAAAGCCTGCGGCAAATATGCCGATGCGATCAGCGTCAACCACTACCGCAAAACAGGAATCTTCGATACCAACCAGGTGGGCGCTATTTTTGCGCTGACCGGGAAACCCGTCATGATCACGGAATTTTCCTGGCGAGCCATGGAAAACTCGTCGGGGTGCCCGAACAGCAAAGGCGCCGATGTGACCGTGGCCACCCAGGAAGATCGGACTCGCGCCTTCCGCTCGTATTCCGGCGCTGTTCTCTCCCAACCTTACATGCTGGGATACGATTGGTTCATGTACCACGATCAACCGCCCACGGGCCGTTTCGACGGAGAGGACTGCAATTACGGTTTGGTCGATATTTACGACCGGCCGTATTCCAATCTGCTGGCCGCCATTACGGAGATCAACGGCCAGGCCAACGCCATTCATGAACAAAGCTCCGTTCCTCTGCCCGCTTACGATCCCCTGGTGCTGGCCGATTATCGCGAAATTTCCGTCCGCGGCATCGAGAAGCCGTTGCCGCATCCGATCGTTTTTGCCGATGCCGAATCGCCCACCTTCATCTGGGGCGATTTGGCGCAAGGGGCCTCCATCGAGGTGGAACCCACCGACCAATCATCGCTACGGCTTGACGTCAAGCCGGGCTCCGGCTGGGGATGCGGCATCACCTTCAATCCCCTTTCTGCGCTGGCCTCCAATCCGGATGGCTCCGCCAACCTCCTGGGCGCCACGCAAGTGGTGGTGGAAATTCTGGCGCCGGACGGCGTCCGGATGGCCGTGGGCTTAAACGAATCCGGCAATGGCCCCATCGAAAGCCAGACCTTTCGCGGCTTCGGATTTGCCGACGGCGAGTCCTACGCGACGGCCCCAGCCACCCTGACGAACGGCTGGAATCAAACGATCTTCAGATTGCAGGTCATGGAAACCAGCACCGGCTACGGCAACCAGCGGGGCAATAAAGTCGTCGATCTGGATGCTCTGGCCAGTATTCACCTTTTCTTCCCCAGCGGACAAAAACCCTTTGTCGCGGAGTTAAAATCCATTCGGGTCGAATAGAGATCATGCAGGTGGCCCGGCTTCTCCGAAGACGGGCTTCGTTTTCTTGAGACCGCAGCATACAAAAAACGGGCCGGAGTTGCCTCCGGCCCGTTGAATGCTTGTCTTACGCAGCTGTCTTAGAACAAATCCAGCAAGGCATCGACCTTGTCCGTGCGTTCCCAGGTGAAGATATCGAGCTGATCGCTCCGCCCGAAATGACCAAACTGGGCGGTCTCTTCATAAATCGGGCGCAGCAAATCGAGCTGCTCCACAATCTGGGCCGGGCGAAGGCCAAACACTTTGCGGATGGCCGCTTCGATCTTTTCGTCGGGCGCAATCGCCGTTCCAAAGGTATTCACGAGCACGGACACCGGTTCGTGATAGCCGATGGCATAAGCCAACTGCACTTCGCATCGACGGGCCAATTTGGCCGCGACAATGTTCTTGGCCACATAACGGGCCATGTAAGCCGCGCTACGATCGACCTTGGAGGGATCTTTGCCCGAAAAAGCTCCGCCGCCATGACGGCCCATGCCGCCGTAGGTGTCGACAATGATCTTGCGTCCTGTCACGCCACAATCGCCTTGCGGGCCGCCAATGACAAACCGGCCGGTGGGATTGACGAGAAAACGGGTCTTCTTGTCGAGCAACTTGGCGGGAATGGTCTTTTTGATGATTTGATCGATGACGGCCGCCTGCAATTTTTTGTGGGCGATATCCGGCGAATGTTGGGTGGAAATGACCACCGTGTCGACGCGAACCGGTTTGTCGTTCTCGTAGACCACGGTCACTTGGGATTTGCCGTCCGGACGAAGGAACGGCAGCTTGCCGGAACGGCGATTCTTCGACAGGGCGCGCGTAAGCTTGTGCGCCAACATGATCGGGGCCGGCATCAATTCCGTCGTTTCGTCGCAAGCATATCCAAACATCATGCCCTGATCGCCTGCTCCCTGCTCCTTGAACAACCCTTCGCCCTTGGTCACGCCCTGGGAAATATCCGGGGACTGCTTGTCCAACGCCACGAGCACCGCGCAGGTATTGCCGTCAAATCCGATGGAGGAATCGTTGTAGCCGATCTTCTTCACCTTGTTGCGGACGACCTCGGGATAGTTGATGACCGCATGGGTTGTGATTTCGCCGGCCACGATGACCATGCCTGTTTTCGCCAACGATTCGCACGCCACGCGACTATGCTTATCTTGGGCCAAGCAAGCGTCCAAAATGGAATCCGACACTCCATCGCACAGCTTGTCCGGATGGCCTTCAGTAACCGACTCCGACGTGAACATGTATGTTTTATGTGACATTCTTTTGCTCCTATCGTTTTTTGGGAGGGAAATGTGAAGGAATTACTCGACCAATTCAAGAATTTCCGGCGCCACTTCCTCAGTTAGTTTACGGCAAAGTTCGAGTACGTCCTTCGCGCATTCCGAGGCCAAGGCGGCCCGAGCTAGATCTTCGGCTTGAGAATAACGGATGCTGCGAATGGCGTCCTTCACCAGCGGCACCATCGTAGGGCTGACGCTCAGTTCATCGACCCCCAACCCCACCAGCAGCGGCGCCATGAGGGGATTACCGGCCATTTCGCCGCAAATGCCTGTCCACACATCGTGCTCATGCCCCACGTCAATGGTATGCTTGATCAGCCGCATAATGGCCGGATGAGTCGGCTCATAAAGATAGGCAATGCGCTCGTTGACGCGATCGACCGCCAGCGTGTACTGCACCAAATCGTTGGTTCCCAAGCTGAAAAAATTAACGTGCGGGGCAATCAGATTGGCCGTCAGCGCCGCGGACGGCACCTCCACCATAACCCCGACTTCCAGATCCTCGTTGAACGAAATGCCCTTGGTCCGCAATTCATGCTTGGCCTGTTCCAGAAAGGTATTGGCCTGCAACACCTCGTCGACATTGCTGATCATCGGATACATGATCTTCACGTTGCCATGCCGGCTCGCGCGCAGGATGGCGCGCAACTGGGTTTTGAAAATGTCCGGCTGCGCCAGGCAAAATCGAATGGCGCGCCACCCCATAAACGGATTCAATTCCTGCGGGGTCTTGAGGTGCGAAAGAAACTTGTCGCCGCCCAGATCCAGCGTTCGAATGATCACCGGCGCCGGAGCGAGACGCTGGGCGACTTCGTCGTAGGCCTTGAACTGCTCTTCCTCCGACGGCATGCCGTCCTGGGCCAGATACAAATATTCGCTGCGGAACAGGCCTACGCCATAGGCGCCATTGCCGACCACCGCCTCGACATCGGAAGGCAGTTCGATATTGGCCGAAAGCAGGACGTTATAACCATCACGGGTAACAGCTTGCTCGTTCTTGAGCGCGGAAAGCCCCGATTGAATCATCTGACGGGCTTCGGCGATTTTGCCGTACCGCTCCAACCGTTCGCGGGTGGGATGAATGATAATCAAACCCTTGTTGCCGTCGATCAGCACCACATCGCCCGGGGAAACCCGTACGCTGACATCGTGCAACCCCACCACGGCCGGAATTTCCAGCGCACGAGCCATAATGGCCGTATGCGACGTAGGACTGCCCAAATCGGTGGCAAACCCAATAACCTTGGTTCTATTCAAGCTGGCCGTATCCGATGGGGCCAGATCGTTGGCGATGACCACGCAGGGATGTTCCAGCTGGGACAGCAACTGGCTGCTTCGCCCCGACAAATTGCGCAGAATGCGGCGCGTGACATCGCGAATATCCGCCGCTCGCTCGCGCAGGTAATCGTCCTTCAAATCTTCCAACGCCTTGGCATAACGATTGGCGACCGAACTCAGCACGGCTTCGACGTTCTTGCGTTGGGCGCTGAGGCCCCGGATCACCTCTTCGACAAAGGCCCGATCGTCCACCACCAAAAGATGCGCATCAAAAATGCTGGCGCTTTTCTGGCCGATGGCTTCGCCGACTTTTTGTTGAATCTCGTGAATCTGGTAGCGCGTGGAGATCAACGCCTCTTCAAAGCGGGCTATTTCCCGGGGAATGTCTTCCTCGCCGATCTCGCGTTCGACCAAACGGTCTTCTTCGTTGGTTAGCAGGAAAACGGGCCCTACGGCCACGCCCCGCGAAACCCCGATTCCCTTCAATTCGATTTCTTTAAGCTGTTCAGACATTCCCTTAGTCCTCAAAAAACTTCTTTGCGACCAGATTTTCCAACGCGTCAAGAGCCTCTTTGGCATCCGATCCCCGGGCTGTTACGCGGAGTACGGACCCTTCATGGCCTTCCAATGTGAGCAAGCCCATGATGCTCTTTCCCGACACCGAAGTCCCGCTATTTTCAACGGTGATATCACAGGCAAATTGCGCTGCCGTTTTCACAAACAGGGCGGCAGGACGCGCATGAATCCCGAACTTATTCAGGATTTCCATCTCGCGCGACAACACCTTGTCGTTCGCCACACCGGTCTGTACGCTTTTACTCACTTACTGTGTTTCCTTGACAAAACCATCATCATTTTTTCGTCGAGTTCCTTGGCGGCATCATGGCCCAATTGCTTCAGCTTCTGATTCAAAGCCGCCACTTCCACCACATGAGCCATATCCCGTCCGGCGCCCACCGGCAACGTAATAAAAGGAATCTTCGTGTTCAAAACATCGCGATATTGCACAGCCAAACCCGTTCGATCATCCTCCACATCGCCCTGAGGGTGATGCAAGCGAATGATCAAATCCAGCTTCATTTCGCTTCTCATGGAAGCCACTCCAAACAGGCTGGGAACATGAATGATGCCCAGACCTCGAATCTCCATGTGATAACGCGTTATTTCAACAGCGGAACCAAGGATAGCACCTGCATTGTCCCTTCGCAAGACTGTGATATCGTCCGCCACCAAACTGTGGCCTCGCTCAATCAAGGCCAAGGCGGTCTCGCTCTTGCCGATCCCCGGCTCCCCCTCCAAGAGCACGCCAATTCCAAGTATATCCACCATAGTGCCTTGCGCACGAACCCGAGGACTGCACAGGTTCTCCATCATGATCGTGGCGGCGTTGATAAAAGCCCCCGTAATCATGGCTGTGCGCAACACCGGCACGCCGAAAGCTTCTGCCCTTTTCAGGACGTTAGGCATCAACTGGCGATTTCGCGTCACGACGATGCAGGGTATTTGTTTGCTGAAGAATTTATCCAACCGCTCGTTTTGTTCCTCCTGAGTCAGGCTCTTCAGATAAGCAATTTCAGCCAAACCGATCACTTGAATTCGCCGATAGGCGAAGTATTGAAAGAAACCGGCCAGGGCAAGCCCCGGCCGGTTCAATGCAATTTCTCGGATGATCCGATCCAAATTCGGTCCACCTCCGACAATTTTCAAGCCCAGGGTTTCATGTCCGGACTCGAAAAACTGCTGCACGGTCAATTCCACCGTCTTCCTCCCTATTTGCTTGTGCCGTCTACAGGACCTATATGATCTCTGTTTCCTTGGTAGCGGCTTGCACTTCCAATTCGACTTGGGCAATGCTTTCACGCGACTTGTGATTCTGAACCGTATCGCGTTTGCGCTTCATCTGCTTGACCATCTTTTCGACGGAGGCATCGATGGACGCATACAGGTCGTCGGATTCTTCGCGGGCTTCGACCCGCACATGATTCGGAGCTTGAACCACCACCTCGGCAATCTGACGATATTTTTCGACGTTCAGGATCATGTGAACGCTTTCGGTACGAGGAAACTCAACGAGTTCGTGTTGTATTTTTTCATGGACATAATCCCGAATAGCATCGGTTATTTCCATATGTCTGCCTGTGACATGTATCTGCATGTTGGCTCTCCTTTCCTGGATTTACATGCTGAACCGCGGCCCCAGGTATAGCTCACGGCTTACCTCATCGTTGATAAGGAAAGAACTGGTCCCTTCCCTTAATACCTTCCCTTCACAAATCAAATAGGCCTTGTCGACCACCGCCAAGGTCTCTCGCACGTTGTGGTCTGTGATCAAAATCCCCAAACCACGACTTTTCAAATCCATGATGATCTGCTGCACGTCGTACACCGCCAGCGGATCGACGCCGCTGAACGGCTCGTCCAGCAGGATCAGCGAAGGATTCGTAACCAAAGCCCTCGTAATCTCCAACCGGCGACGTTCGCCGCCACTCAACGTATACGCCTTTTGCTTCGCTAAGTAACTGATCTTTAACTCTTCAAGCAGAAATTCCAGCCGTTGCCGACGTTCCTTTTTGGAGATCGGCAGCGTTTCCAGAATGGCCATGACGTTCTCTTCCACCGTCAGCCGCCGAAAAATGGACGGCTCCTGCGAAAGATAGCCCATGCCCATTCGGGCCCGCCGGAACATCGGCTCGCGCGAAACATTCCGATCCTTAAAAAAGACTTCGCCTTCCGTCGGTTTGACCAAGCCCACAATCATGTAAAAACTGGTGGTTTTTCCCGCTCCATTCGGGCCCAAAAGCCCGACAATCTCTCCATGATTCACTACCAGGTTAACCCCATTGACCACCCGCCGGCGTCGATATTCCTTGACGAGATTGCGGGTTTCTATCAGTGCCGTACTGTTTTCCACGCCTTATTCTCCCAGCAACAAATCTTTTGAGTTGCTTCGTTCGTCAGGATAAATGATCAAACGCGCCTGCGGCTGGCAGATCATTTTGTTTTGGTCGCGCCAGAAGGTAATCACATCGCCTTCCAGGACATCGCGTCCACGCGTCACTCGCGGCTTGCCGGCCAGCACAATCTTGCCGCTGTCCACATCATAACTGGCCACCGCGCATTGTGCGTTTTTATCGTCTTGGATCATCTTCACATGGCCTTCCGCCTTGATCGCCGAGACCTTGCCCTCTTTCTCGAAATGCACCAGGAGTTTGTCGGACTTCAATTGCATTTCCGGATCGGTGACCACGACATTCTCCTCAAACATCGCGTATTGGTTTTTGTAATCGAAGGTGAGGCGATCCGCCGTAATCACCGTCACGTTCTCCGCCGATTCCAACGATTCCTCGGCCCTCAGGACCGTGGCCATTACGCCCATCAGCAGCAGGCCCGACCATAACGTGCAAATCAACTTCATTTCTTTACTCCCGCATCCAACGACCGAACGTCTTTGAGCACCACTTTGACGTTCTTGAAAATCTGGATTCGTTCCTTGCTTTTGCTCCAGTAAAAACCTTCTCCGGTAATCACCATATTTTCGCGTGAAATACGCACCGGCCCTTCCGAACCGGCGCGACCGCCATTCGGATCCAAGGTACAGTTCGGCGCCGTCACGGAAGCTTCCACCTGGCCGTCCTTGTACATGTTCATCTTCAAATTCGTGATTTCGGTTACGCCATCCGGCTTAACCTTGGCATAATCGCCCAACGTCTCGGACTTCAAATTTCCCTTTTCGTCATATTCCGGCAACCGAAATTCCTTCACCGTTTGCGTATCCAGACTCTCGGCGGCAAAGGCCGCCGAAACGCTCAACGCCAACATGACTACCGAAAATCTACTCCTCATCGAATCCACCTACATATCGTTTTAAAACATTGGCCCATAATCCCTTTGATTTAAGGATCAGCTCAATGACTTCCCGGGCCGCCCCTTCGCCACCCCGCCGCGTGGTAATCCATGCCGCCTGATCCCTGACTTCCTCGACCGCATTCGCCACGGCGACGGGAAAGCCGACAGCGGCCATAGCCGGCAAGTCGACCACATCGTCGCCTACAAAGCAAACGCTCTCGGGCTTGACGGACATCTTTTTACACAGCTCACGGATAGCAAGGTTCTTGCGTTTGACCCCATCCATCAACACGTCCACTTCCAATTCGCGCGCCCGACGAACCACGGATTCGGAGGTACGGCCGGTAATCAACGCCAATTTCAGTCCGCCTCTGACGGCCAATTTAAACCCATGTCCGTCATGCACATTGAAGACCTTCCATTCCCCACCGGGGCCATACACAATATCGCCCCGGGTAAGAACGCCATCGACATCGAACACGACCACCTCAACGCGTGCCGCTCTCTTTTTAATCGACAATCGCATCAATGCTCCTTAACTGGCGCCAGAGTTTTTTCAGGTTGGAAAATGGAATCGCGTTGTCTTTGTCGGAAAGCGCTTTTTCAGGCTCAAGATGAGTTTCGAGGAAGATGCCGTCGCAACCGGTCGCCACAGCCGCCCGGGCCAGGTTCGGCGCCCAACGGCCATCGCCGCCAGTCCGGTCGCCAGCGCCACCGGGCAGCTGAACGCTGTGTGTGCAATCGAAGACCACCGGATATCCATATTCTCGCATGATCAGCAAGCTGCGCATATCGGCTACAAGGTTATTATACCCAAAACTAACGCCGCGTTCTGTAATAATTATACTCTTATTTCCAGTGCTTTCCACTTTGGCAATCACATGGCGGATATCCCAGGGCGACAGGAACTGGCCCTTCTTGATATTCACGGTCTTCCCGCTTTCACCCAGAGCCAGCACTAAATCGGTCTGACGACAGAGAAACGCCGGCAACTGTAAAATGTCAGCCACCTCGGCAGCCAAAGGCACTTCCGCTTCGGAATGTACATCCATCAGAATGGGCAGTTTGTAACGTTCCTTGATCTCCGCCATGATCGGAAGTCCCTTGGACAAGCCAGGACCACGGAAAGACTTGTGCGAAGTGCGATTGGCCTTATCGTACGATGCTTTAAACACCAGAGGGATCTTTTCCCGACGAGCAAACTCCGCCAGTTTCCCCGCCAGCTCCAGGCACAGTTCCCGGCTTTCGATCACACAGGGTCCAGCCATCAAGGCCAACGGATGACGCCCTCCCAGCTTTACTTTTCCGGCTTGCACAGTCTTTGTCATAAGGCCCTGAGGATAAAATAAACCTTTCAACAAATAAAAGCATAAAGCATGCGACAGGTCGATTCAGCATTTTATGGAGAAAGTCGCCCGTACGCAGCTACGCAGCCGCCGGCGTAAGCCGGTGGTCTTCTCCGTGCGCGTATACAAGACGGCTGACTCCGAAGCCCCACCCCCAACTCCAAAAAGAAAAGGGCGTTGCAGTTTTAACCGCAACGCCCTTTTTCGCTGGTTGAAGCGATCCTTACGGGAGCAAGTTCTTCACGCTCACGCGGTAAACGCCCACGACCCCTTCCGGCGGCAGGTCGATGTAAACATTCTGCGGAGGCGTGCCGGGAATCCCGGTCCCCAGAATATTGAATAGCCCGCTTATAATGTCATCGCTACGGCTGACGGTGTAGATCCGAGCCTCCTCGCTGTCCCAGGTGATCATAATCCGTCCGTCCGGAAGCATCGACTGAGACGTGATCCGCAAGTACGACTCAGGATCTGTCGATGAAGTTCCCGCAATCGCTTCATCCGCATTGCTGACGCCATCGCCATCGGCATCGGCAGACGGGATCATCGCCATCGCATTCAATGTCGACGAAGGCGCCCCTCCCCCAGGAGGCAACGGGACTTGATTGGTTACTTCGGTTAGGGAGAGCTGATCGAACAGAATGGCGCCGCCCAAGTCGAAGTCGCCATAGAGATCGGTGCTCTGAATGGTGCAGGTGACGCGCCCGGTGACCACCGCCGAAGCCGGGGAAGTCGCAATGACCGAGAAATACACCCAGGTATCGGCCGGCTGACTGCCGCGGAACTTGCCGGAGTCCCGTGTATATTGCGGCGTCGGAGTAGCCGCCCCGTTCGTCATGAAGGACAAGGACATCTGCCCCCAAGAAGAACCGTCTGACGTAAATTTTGCTTCCGACGGCGAGAACAGGAAGCCTTCCAGCTTATAGACCTTGCCGGACTGGGCCGTGAAGTCCTGCGTAATCGGATTCAACGGATACGTCAAAGCCAGGGATTGATACGGACTGAGGCAGTAGTCGAGGATGATAAACCCGGCATTATAGCCTCCGTTCCACGTCCAACCCGGCAACTGGTTCGTGTTCTGCAACAACATGCAGTTGCCTGGGGCGCCATCGTCAAAGCCGGCATTCACCAGCAATCCGGACATGGTCGTTCCGGTGGAGACCAGGGACTGGCTGATCGCATCGAAGTAGACCGAGCCGGAGAAGTTGCTGCCCGAGCCCAACAGACTTACCAACGTACGGCCATAGACCGTTCCACCCGGCGCCACGCCCGAAACCGTCAGATTGGTCCAGACATCCGCCGGCGTGTTGGTGGTAAAGGCATGACTCGCATAGGACAACAGCACGTTTCCTGCCGCATCGAGGTACTGAAGAAGGACGAGAGCCTGCAGAGAGGAACTGCCGCTCAACCGCTCGGACGACGGAGTAAACGCATACCCCGACGATCCATACCGATAACCAGGGGTCGCATCCCAAGTCTGGGCCATCAAGGTTTCCGGATAGAAGATCTTCAACGCCTTCGAGCCGGCAAACGTGTAAGTGTCGTCGATCTGCCCGGCATTGCCCATCGCGGTCCAGTTGTCGATATACTTCAACACGGTGCCCTTGGACGTATACTCGAAGCTCGGATTCCACAGTGCACCGGCCTGCGTATTCGTCATCGGAATATTGGTCGTCGTCAAACGCAACCCATCAAAGTATAGGGCGCCGCCAAAACCCGCATCCGAGCCTAGAATGGCCGCCGAGGCGCGACCCTGAACCGAGCCGCTCCATGGAGCGCGGTTGGTCACCGCAAACTTCACCCAACTGTTCGTCGGGCTGGCCGCAGTAAACTGCCCGGCGTCCACTACCGAGACCAAGTCTGTCCCGTTGTTGTAGAACTCCAGCAGGTAGGCGCCATAGGCCGAGCCGGCGAATTTCTCCGTGCCCGGATTGTAAATGTAGCCTTCCAAGACGTAGCTCATGCCATTATTGTTCAAGCCCGCCGACTGCACCAGACTGGCGTTGTCGAACATCGCCGCCTGGGCTCCGCCTGCGCTCTGCGCGTTGCCGTAGCCGACCAGGGCTTTGATCAAATTGACTTCGGGTATCGTATTGGTAACGGTCATTTCATACCGGTTCCAGCGATTCGGATCCGCTTTCAACCCAGCATAAATGTTGTTGGTCGCCACGCTGCGCGGCGAGGCTTCTCCGTTCACCCAGAACTCGATCCTCATCCACGTCTCGTTGGAAGAAGAGGTAAAGTTCTCCTCAGCATTTCCATTGATCGAGAATCTGAAGATATTGCCCTGGCTCAACGACACCGGCACGGTCTGGCCTATGCTGCCGTAGCTGTCATTTATCCAGCCCGGGAAGACGTACCCATTGGTGCCCGTCTCTGCCGCCCACAATTCCTGTCCGCCTTCCCCGGACCGAGTCCAACTCGTCGGCTCGGTATTTCCGGCTGAACCAATTTCAAAGCCGGGATTGAGCAGCAGATTTCCCGAAAACCCGGAGACGGGCATGGCTTGCTGCATCAAATTGTTCGGGTAGGTAATGGCCAGGGACTGTTCTTCGTCGAACTTGACGCTGCGGGCGATGTAGCCGGCATTGGTGCCGCCCAGCCAGCTCCAGGCGGGCAGGTCGCCGGTCAGCAACAGCTCGTAAACGTTGCCCGGCGGGTTGTCGTCGAAGCCGGCGTTGCG
>Ga0154562_142_pt1 | contig 91478 bp, 57 predicted proteins | sample RifGroF2_FD_105705 | JGI IMG/M metagenome (GOLD analysis project Ga0154562, IMG submission 105705) | Lentisphaerae bacterium GWF2_57_35 | reverse complement strand
CTTCAACGACACGGTTATTGCGCCCTCATCCCTTGGCAGACTGAATGCGCCTACCCGGCTCCGCCGGGGGCGCATTCAGTTTGCCAATCGAGCAAAAAGCGTCGCTCTATCCGCCGGTCCTGCTCGGCACTTGATCTCCAGGCTTTTTTGCGCAACAATCCTGGGCTCAAAGTCAAAATTAACCAGGAATATTAGAGATATGCAAAAGCTGTGCGTCATGGCGATCATGTCGGGAGTATTCGTAGGGACGATGGTTGCGTCGGCTCAAACGCCGCCGCCAGCCGCTTCTCCGTCGGTTCAATCGACCAACAAGCCGGAGGCCGTATCGTTCTGGACCCGCCGGCAAATGCTCTCCGAGCAGAAGAGTTTGCAGGAAAAAGTGGGCGCTCTCGAGGAGACCTTGAAGGAAGGCCGCCGCCAGCAAGGCCGGATGGCCGACGATATGAGCCATATCCTGGGCCGCATGGAAGCCGCCCAGAAAGATGCCCAGGCTTTAACGGGCCGGATGGCGCAACTGGAGCAACGCTTAATCCTGGTGGAAACTAATTTGCCCTCGTTGAAAGCCGAACTGGCCCGGCTGGATCAAATGCTGGTCCAAATAGGCGTAACGGTTCAAAACGAGTCGGCCGGATCGCGGAATCTTGAAGCCCGTCTGGCCGAAGAACAGAAAAAGCGCGAATTGGATGAACTGGTCATCAAGGAGCGTGAAAGGGAAATTCGGGACCTGCGCGAGGCCCTGGCGGCACGCGATGCAGCCCTGAAGTTGCAGGCCGCGGGCATTCCGCCTCCCGCCTCCGCGGAGAAACCCGCGAAGGCGCTTGCGACGACGAACGTGCCGGCTTTAACCGCGGCCCCTCCGGCGGGCAAGGCTTCGGCTGAGCCTCCTCCGGCCCAAGTCATCATGCCCGCCGCGTCCTCCAATCTGCCGTCGGCCTCTTCCGTTCCTTCAGTGTCCGAACTGCGGGTCGATCCGACCCTCAGCAAGCAAATCGCCGAAGGGAATCGATTGCTTCGGGAAGGACAGGCCGAAAAGGCCGAACAGCACTTTAAGTCCGTTCTGGCGAAGGATCCTCAGTCTCCCGGCGCGCGCATGGGCATGGCGGCCTGTCTCTATTCGACCGGCGATCTCATCGAGGCGCGGCGCATGTTGAACGAGTTGCTTAAAAACGATCCGAACCATTCCCAAGGCCTGGGGCTTCTCGGGCTTGTAGCCTGGCGCGAAAACGAGCTGGATACCGCGGTGAGCGCGCTGGGGCGCGCCGTTCAACTCGATTCGACGGATGCCCAGCTTCATAATTATATGGGCATAGTGCTTCATGCCCGGAATGAGGATGACAAAGCCATTGCGGAATTTACGAAGGCCATCGAACTCAATCCCGAGCTGGCCGAGGCTCATTTCAATCAGGCGGTGGTGTTGGCCTCGCTCAAGACGCCCCGCATTGCCGACGCCCGCAAGGCCTATGAAGCGTCCTTGCGCCTTGGAAATGCCAAGGACGCTCAGTTGGAACAGATTTTATATCCTTAACCCAAGGGGTTCGAATGATCCGGCTAAGCTGTAAAAAAAGTCGGCGATCCGCCTCCGGTTTGTTTGGCCTGTTGGCCTTGACCTGGGGGCTTTCGGTGTCGGCGCCCGCCGCCGAGGATCCCGTACAGGATCAATCCGAAGCCTATGTGATGTTAATCCAGGCCGATCAGTCCCGCGATGCGGAAGACCACGCCAAGGCTGTCTATTCCTATCGAAAAGCATTGGAAAGGTATAACCGTCTGGCTGCCCGCTTTCCGGATTGGGAAACAGACGTTGTGCAATATCGACTCGCCTACTGTGCGAATCAGCTTGCCGCCATTGTGCGTAAAACCGGGAAGTCCGAAGAAGACTGGCTGGCTGTACAGGCGTTGATCGAGCCCTCGGCGGAAGATCGCCTGCAGCGTCAGCATGCCGCCACGACGGAGGAAAACCGCTATCTCCGAACCCGCCTGCACGAGCTGGAATCGGCGGAAGATGCCTCCGAGTGGAAAGAGGAAGCGGCCCGACTCCGGACGGAAAACGGCCGGCTCGCCCGGGATTTGGCTGCCCTGACGAAACCCGACATCAACACCATTCAGCGCGAACTGGCGGTTCTGCAAAAAGAAAACGAGACCTTGCAGCAGCGGGTGGAAAAGTCCGCAAAAAAAATCGCCGCAATGGAAGTCGATGCGGAGAAGGGTCAATCGGAAGTGCGAGCGCAGGACAAGCGGGCGGAAGTGCTGGCATCGAAGAACCGCGATTTGGAAGGACAGCTTGATTCCATCGAGAAGAAACTGGCTGAGATCGGGCCTCTTCGTGAACAGCTCGAGCGGCAGCGGAAGGCGCATGCCGCCATCGCGGAACAGGCGGAACGGCGTTCGGCTGAAGCGGAGTCGCTCCAGCAGAAATTGGCCGCCCAATCCAATCGTTTGGAGGCCCTGACGGGAGCAAAGCATTTGTTGCAGGACGCTCTGACGGAAAAAGAGAAGGCGGTGGAAGCCTTGGAAGGGCAGCGAGCCCAATGGGAGGTTGCGAGGAAAGAACTGGAAGAAAAAGTGGCCAGACTCTCCGGGCAGGAAGAATTGCAACGACAGCTTCTCGATCAAAGGCAGCGTGAAGCGACGGCTTGGAGCAATCGATGGACGGAGGCGGAAGCGCAATTCGCCGGGATGGCGTCCCTATCGAACGAACTTGAACGCGCAAAAGCCCAAATCGACGAACTGAGGCAGCAAGCGTTGCGGCGGGAAACGCTGGAGCCAACCCCGATCAGCAAGCCGGAGCCGGTTCGTGTTCCGGTTCAACTGACGGCAAGAGCTCTGACGCGCGAAGAAGTCGACGACATGATGAAGCGAGGTTTGGTCTATGAGCAGAAAGGCGAGTTTCCGGAAGCCTTGAAAATTTATGACCAAATTCTGGTGGAGCGCCCGGCTTACGGGGAAGCCCTGAAGGCTCGCGGCCGGGGGCTTCTGCAAATCGGAGATGGGGCGGGGGCTTTGGAGGCCTTGCAGGAATGCGTCAGGTGGGCTCCCCTGGATAGTCAAGGGCAGCTCTTGCTGGGGGTGGCTTGCTGCCGTGTCCAAAAATTCAGGGAAGCCGTGGAGGTGCTGCGTCCTTTGGTGATGAACGATCCTTCCAGCGTCAGCGCCCGAAATGTGTTGGGCGCCGCTTGGCTGGGGCAGGGGAATATGAATGAGGCCCGACTGGAATTGGAAAAAGTCCTGCGCATGAATCCCAACTTAAGCGATGCCCATTACAATCTCGCCCAAGTCTATCTGTTCAGCCGCCCGCCGGATCTCGCGCAGGCTCGTCGTCATTACCGCCAAGCGCTGGAGCTAGGGGCAACCCCCGATCGAGAGATCGAACAGTTGCTGAAAGCGCCTTGAGAGGTCAAAGAGTCCAAAGTCCAAAGTCCAAGGTCCAAAGAATCCAAAGTCCAAAGTTTGGGAATGCTCTTAATCCTCCGACTTTGGACTTCTTGGACCTTGGACTTTGGACTTCTTGGACTTTGGACTCTTTCTTCTTACTAGTCTTTCCACCGTTGCCGGTCGGTCAGGAATAACTGGTCGGCGGTGTTGGGGGGAAGAGCGAATCCCTGGGCAAGCGGGAAGTCGTTCGGGATTTTTCCTTCCAGGATGGGAAACCAAGACTTGTAGCTTCCGGTCAGGAGCGTGCGCGCATAGGGTTTGTCGCGCGTCAGAGTGGTAAAATACAGCCCATGAATCCGGCGCGTGTAATCGTTGATTTCATAAAACTCCTGAAGGGTGCCGGGCAGCAGGATGGAGGTCCGGTTGCCATACCAGGCGGTAGCCCAGGGCATGTCCGTGCAAATCACTTCATTCGGCTCCAGCATGTTGCTGACCAGGGAGACAAAGGGCGGATGATAAGGCGGATAGGGAATGCCCGCGCGCGGCGGCAAGAGGGTGAAAATCAGGGGAAGCGCGCTGAGCGTGATCAGGGCCGCTTTGGCGGCCAGGTTGAACAGGCGGATGCCAAAGTTCAGCCGTTCCAACAGCACGAGGAAGAAGGCCAGCGCAAAGAGAATGACGAACGGCCAGAAAATATACAGCAGGCGCAGGGTGGCTTCGCCGAAAAAACCTCCGATTAACACAAGCGTGACCATGCCCAAGGCCAGGCACCAGCGCAGCCGATGCACCGTCGGACGAATGAATCGATGCATGAACATGGCGATGAAAATGCAAATCAGCAACCCATCGCCCAGGGTTCGCAAATTCTCCTGGTAGGCGCTGGCTGTCGTGACCATCCATTTGGCCCATAGGGCGTTGAGAATCCGGGAGGGGCCGCCGAACGACGGCTGATGGGTCCGTTCGAAGAGATCGTCTTCAAAAAGATTGGTGTCGGTCAAGGCCGTGTAGGGCGCCATGCCGAGCGGGTTGCCGCTGACGATCGTGTTGCGGATGAGCCAGGGCGAAATGCCCAGCGCAAAGATCAAAAGGAATCCAGCCGCCCAGGCCCATTTTTTTTGTGGAAAGGACAACCCCAGAAACAAAGCCAGCGCCGGGACGATAGCGACGGTTCCATAGCGCGTCAAAAAGGCCAGGATGCAGCATACGGCCGACAGAAGCAAGGGCATGACCCAACGGATGGCCGAGGTCTGTTCCTGCCGGTTGGATGCGGCTGTCACCGCCAGATAGCAGGCGGCGGTCGTGAAGAACGTGGCCAGCGGTATGCCCAGGCCGGAGATCGACATGTCCAGGACGGTATTGCTGAGGAAATAAAGGGTCAATGCCAGGACCGCCACGCGGCGGTCGAATAGGCGGTGGCCCAGCAGGAAAATCATCAGGCCGGTCAGGAGCGTAAAAACGATGTTGATGGCGGTTATAATTTTTTCCGGAGGAAACACCCAGGCGCCGCGGTTTAGCGTGAAGCTGACGTCGGTCGCTTTGAACGCCGCCGCCAACACCGCGGGATAGACGGGCGGGTGCAGAACGTCCGGCTGATAATCTCCCAGTTCTTGCCGGGCGGCCGGCTGATCTTTCGGCGAGTTTTTTGCAGAGAGGTACCACAAGGTGGAGGGGCGTATGCATTTCGTGACGAAATGTCCGTGCGTCATCAAGTTTCGGCCCAATTGGGCGTACTCCATCGCTTCCGCGTTTTTGAAGCCGTGGAATTGCGTGAACGGATACAGCAGAAAAAGCGTAAGGACGAAAAGAACATACAGTCCTTTTTTGACGATTTGCAGGCCCATGCCTACGTCCATATTATAAACAAGATCCTGCATGGTGGATTCAAATGGTTTCACCGACATAAAAACTCCTTTATTCCCGTCACAATTCAAACAGTTTACGGCGGGATGCCCGTTTCTGCAATGCCCTTTGTTGCCCTGCGATGTTTCGGGGTGCATCTTGATACGGCCCCTCCTCAACGTTTGGCGCTGGAAAGAAACCACCGGCTTACGCCGGCGGCTACGTAGCCGCGTCCGTGAGGACGTGGATTCATCCATAAAAGGGTTGCGGCTTCTACCGGAAGGCCTCTGTTTTTTGTAGGAGCCGCACCCCGTGCGGCGATCCGGCGCTGGGCGGAGCGGATCGTTATTCGTTGCTTGTCCACGGGGCTACGAAGAAGGCGCGCGGTCAGCCGTTTCCTCGGCATGCAACCCGTACTCGTTTAGCTTGCGGTGCAGGGTGCGGCGGCTGATGCCGAGTTGGGCGGCGGCTTGGGTGCGGTTGCCGCCGCAGGCGTCGAGGGCTTTCACGATCAGTTGTTTTTCGGCTTCCGTGATCGACAGTTCCTTGCCTGGTTTGGGCGCCGGGCGTGTTTGGACGCTGTCTTTGATGGCGGCGGGAATGTCGCGGACCGACAGGCGTTCGCTATGGGCGAGGACGACCATCCGCTCCAGCACGTTGCGCAGCTCGCGGACATTGCCGGGCCAGGAGTAGGCGGACAGCAGATCGACCGCTTCCGGAGTGATGCCCTCGATTTTCCTGGCGTTTTCGCGGGCATACTCGCCGATGAAATGCTGGATAAGCAATGGCACGTCCCCCGCGCGTTCCCGCAGGGGCGGCAGATGAATCACGACTACGTACAGCCGGTAAAAGAGGTCTTCGCGAAATTTGCCTTCCTCCACCATCTGTTTCAAGTTCCGGTTGGTGGCGGCGACGAGCCGGACATCGACGTCCAGCGTTTCCTGCCCGCCGACGCGCTCGAACTTGCGCTCTTCGAGCACGCGCAGGGTTTTGACCTGGATGGACGGATCGATTTCGCCGATTTCGTCGAGGAAAAGGGTGCCCCCGTCGGCCATTTCAAACCGGCCGCGGCGTCGTTCGGTTGCCCCGGTAAACGCGCCTTTTTCGTGGCCGAACAATTCGCTCTCCAGCAGATTGTGCGACAGGGCGGCGCAGTGGACGGGCACATAAGGACCTTGAACGCGCGGGCTTAATTGGTGAAGGGCCTTGGCGACCAATTCCTTGCCGGTGCCGCTTTCGCCCTGGATGAGCACCGTGGCTCGCGAGGGCGCCACCTGCCGGATCATGTCGAAGACTTCCTGCATCGGCGCGGATTGCCCGATGATGTTCTTCAGCCCGTACTTCGAGTCGAGTTGCTCGTGCAGTTCCCGGTTCTCGGTCTCGATGTCGTGCTCGCGCAAGGCCCGCTTGAGCAGCAGATCCAGCCGGTCGAGATTCACGGGCTTGGTGAGAAAGTCGTAAGCGCCGCGCTTCATCGCTTCGACGGCGGTTTCGATGGTGCCGTAAGCGGTCAGCAGGATGCAGATGGGCTGGGGTTGGCGCGCGAGGAGCCGCTGGGTCAGCGTCAGGCCATCCATCCCGGGCATACGTACGTCGCTGAGCACGACGTCGATGGTCCGGCTGCCGGCGAGCTCCAGCGCCTTTTGCCCGTTTTCGGCCAGCAGGATGTCGTAATGCGATCGCAAAGCCCGCGACAGACCGTCGCGGGTATTTTTTTCGTCGTCGACGATTAATATGACCGGTCGTTTTTTCATTCGAGCTGGTCGTCCGTTGTGCCGTGCGCCGTTCGATGCGCCTTTAAGAGGCGGATGCGCCCTTCGTCCCGCGGCAAAAAGATGGTGAACGTCGTCCCGGCGTGCGGTTCGCTATGCACTTCGATCTCGCCGCCGTGGTCGCGCACAATCCGCTGGACGATCATCAGGCCCAATCCCGAGCCTTCCGATTTAGTCGTGTGATAGGCCTCGAAAATATTGCCCATGTCCTCGGGTGCGATGCCCGGCCCCGTGTCTTTAAAGGCCATAATAATAAATCGGTCGTTGCTGGAAAGGGTTATTTTCAGCAGGCCGCCATCGGTCATGGCTTGAATGGCATTGCGGACGATGTTGAAAATGGCCTGCTTGATCTGGGCGCGGTCGATGGGAGAGAAGGGCAGTTCTTCCTCGCATTCGGTTTCCACCAGGATGTCGCGATCCTGGATTTCATGCTTCAGAAATTCCAGCGTATCGTTCAGCACCTCGTGTACGGAGGCCCGCTCAAACTGAGGTTGCGTGGGGCGGATGGCCCGCAGGAATTGAGTAATGATCTGATCGAGCCTCGACACCTCGTTCCGGGCCACGGTCAGCAATTCCTGGAGGCTCTCGCGGGCGGCGTCGGGCAGGGTCTTCAGCTCGCGTTCCATCAATTGCAGGTGGATGGTCAGCGAATTCAAGGGGTTTCCAATTTCGTGGGCGACCCCGGCGGCCAGCAGCATGAGGGCATTGAGTTTTTCGGATTCGATGGTGTGCGCCTCGTGTTCGCGGTCGCGCGTGACATCGCGTAAAATGACCACGGCGCCGCGTTCCTGGGTATTGACCGTCGCCAGCGGCACCACGTACAAGTCTAAAAACCGGTGCTGGGGATACGCCACCTCGATCTCGCGGCTGACCAGGCGCGACCATTCGGATTCGTCGAGCTGGAGGACCCTCTGCCAGTCGATTTCCCGGAGATAACGGCCGATCGGCTGGCCGGTGGCCGATTCGATCGGCACGCCCAGCAATTTGGTGCAGGCCCGGTTGAGATAGACGATGTTTCCTTCGCCGTCCAGCACCAGCAGCCCTTCCTGGATCGCATGAAAGATCGTCTCCAAAAAGCCTTTTTCGCCCGCCAGTCGCAAAAATTGCGCCTGGAGGCTGCCCGGATCCAGCCGGTCGATCCGCTCGATTAGTTTTTCTAAAAAGCCGGGTTTCATATTTTAAGCGCCGGGCATGGCTCGGCGCGACTATCTTCGTACATCGCGCGAAAATCGCAAACGAAAAAACGAGCGACCGGCACAATGGGATGCATCCCGGCACAGCCGCAACATCGGACGGCGACGGAGCGCCGTCCCTACCTTTCTTTGCCGTTGGTAGGGCGCTCACTCCGCTGAGCGCCTTCTTTTCCCCATACAATCTACGGCCGTGTCGAGATGCCCAGAATGGCCGACAACCCCGGCAGCTCTTTGACAGAAGGCCTGAAGATGTGCTAAATAATATCAGGTTTTTTGGGGATGAGGCAATCGTATGGGCTCTTCAACCAACCAACATCATGTACTTGTGTTGAATCGTCTCTGGCAGGCGGTGAATGTCTGCACGGCAGAGCGTGCGCTGACATTGCTGTATACCGGACACGCTCAGGCGGTTTATGAGCACGAAGGAAACTTCAGCACCTTTTCGTTTCGTGAATGGTGCGATTTCACGGGCCGGGCGGCCGATGTACCGGCGGTGCGCACCATTTCCATTCGCATTCCCATCCCTCGCATCATCCTGTTGTTGTTCTTTGACCGGCTGCCCAACAAAGAGGTTAAGTTTACCCGGCATAACGTTTTCGAGCGCGACAAGGACACCTGCCAGTATTGCGGAAATAAATACGACCGCAAGGACTTGAACATCGACCATGTCGTGCCGCGTTTGCGCGGCGGCCTGACCACCTGGACCAATGTGGTGTGCAGTTGCATCGACTGCAACACCCGCAAGGGCGGGCGTACGCCGGAGCAAGCCGGCATGCACTTGGTTCGCAAGCCGAAAAAACCGCGTTGGCGTCCGTTTATCGAAGTGCAGTTTGCCCGCGGCAACGATCGAAGCTGGCGGCATTTTCTGGATCTGGCCTATTGGAATGTCGAGTTGGGCGAGGATTAATCCGCCAGCCGGAAGCGCTTGGGCGCTCGAAGAGAGCGGTTGCCTCATCTTTTCCTGAACACAGCCTTGACGCATTGGTTATCTTATGAAAAATACGCGTGCGAATTAAGGCGTCGGAGATATCTTTTCGGCGGACACTTCACAAAAAAAGAGCACGGTGTATGTTGTCCGATATGAGCCACAGAGGCTTCGAAAAATGGCAACATTTTAGGGAGAATGAACCATGACGGTAGATGAGGAAACGGGCGTGTATGGCATGGGACAGGGGTGTCCTGTCCACGGCGACGAATACATGAAGGAATGCAGCATGTGCGGTGCGGAGTTCTGCCGCATTTGCGTCCCGCGATCCGCAGTTTGTCCGGATTGCGCCGACCAGGCCGACGAAGAAGACGACGACGAAGAAGAAGCTCCGGATTTCGACGATGTCCGAAACCTGAACGAAGTGTTGGGTGCGGATGAAGAAGCGGAGCGCTTAACGCAGGAAGACGACTCCGAAATTCCGCCTGGAGAGTTTGAAGACAGCGAAAGCAAAAGCTTCTAAACATACGATAGACGCGTGTCCGGCGGGCCTTGGCCCTCCCTATCTCACTCATAATCTTAATCGTAATCTTAATCTCTTTCTGGATAAAGCAAATGCAGATTATGATTAAGATTAGGATTACGATTATGAGATGGAATCAGAACGGCGTCCTACCGAAATAGACTCTAAGCCGGTGGCTTCTTTCCAGTGCCAGACGTTGAGAAAGAGCCGTGTCAAGATGCAACCCCCAAGGGTTGCGCACCCCAAAACCCCGGTAGCCTTTTTCCCGGAGATGCGCTATATAACCTCCATGCTAAATTTACGGAACAGGGCGATACGAGGATGACGACAGACCAGACCACGCCCATGATGGGGCAATACCGGCGGATCAAAGCGGAGGTGTCTGCGGACACGATCCTGTTTTTTCGTCTGGGCGATTTTTACGAAATGTTTTACGACGACGCCAAGGAGGCGGCGCAGATTCTCGACATTGCCCTGACCAAGCGGCACAGCACCCCGATGTGCGGCGTGCCGTATCATGCCGCCGATATGTACCTGGCCAAGCTGATCCGCGCAGGCAAGAAAGTAGCCATTTGCGACCAGATGGAAGACCCGGCTCTGGCTCGCGGCATTGTGAGGCGCGAGATCACCCGCGTGATAACGCCCGGAACCGTCCTGGAAGACAACGTTCTCGAATCCAACCGCAACAATTACCTCGCCGGGCTTTGCCGGAACGGGGACGTGCTGGGGTTGGCGATGCTGGATCTTTCCACGGGCGCGTTCTGGGTTGAAGAGACCCGCGATGCGGCGGCGCTGCGCGACAACATGGTTCGTTACGCCCCTTCCGAGTGCGTGGCGCCCGAACAACAAAAAGACGATCCGTTGCTGCGGTCGGTCACCGGCTCTTCGTCGGTTTCCATTTTAACGAGTCCGCATGACGACTGGACCTTCGAGTACGATATGGCCCGCGATTTGTTGATCCGCCATTTCAACGTGCATTCGCTGGCCGGTTTCGGCTGCGAAGACTGCCGGGTGGGCGTCGGCGCGGCGGGCGCGGTGCTTCATTACGTGACGCAGGAACTTCGCCGACAGGTCCGGCATGTCCAGCGCCTCGCCTTCAAGAATCCGCGCGATTTCATGGTGCTGGACGAATCCACCATTGCCAACCTGGACTTGGTTTCGTCGCGCAGCACGGCCAGAGCCGGGTCCGCCAATACCCTGTTGCGCGTGTTGGACGCCACCAAAACGTCCATGGGCGGACGCCTTCTGCGCGACTGGATTTTGCGGCCGCTGACGGATTTGCGGCAGCTTGACGCCCGCCACAGCGCGGTCGAGGCGCTCCTGAAGGATCGGGGCTTGCTGCTGGAATTGCGCGACCGCTTGGCCGAGATCAAGGATCTGGAGCGCCTGATCGCCCGCCTGAGCGCCGGCGGCGGCAATGCGCGCGATGTAAAAGCCCTGGGCATTTCCCTTCAAAGCGTGCCCGCTCTTCAGGAACGCGTGCTGAACCACCCCGCCGAACGGCTGGCCTCGCTGGCGGCTCAACTCGTTCCGTTGCCCGAACTCGTTTCGCTGATCGACCGCGCCCTGGCCGATGAACTGCCCCTCGCCATCAAGGAGGGCGGACTGATCCGAAAGGGCTACCATGCCGAACTCGACGAATTGCGCGATGCGGCGACGGAAGGTAAACGCTGGCTGGCGGAATTCCAGGCCCGCGAACAGGAGCGCACCGGCATCAAGTCGCTCAAGGTTCGGCACAACAAAGTCTTCGGCTATTACATCGAAATCACCAAGAGCAATTTGGCCGATGTGCCCGCCGACTACATCCGCAAGCAGACCATCGTCAATGCGGAACGGTTCATCACGCCCGAACTCAAGGAATACGAAAACAAAATTTTCGGCGCGCAGGATCGCTCGGTGGCGCTCGAATACGAGCTGTTTCTTGAACTCCGCGACGCCTGCGTGAAAGAAACCGCCCTCATTCAACAAACCGCCCAGGCCGTAGCCGAACTCGATGCGCTGGCCGCGCTGGCCGAGCGCGCTCTGGCTCTGCGCTATGTCCGTCCCTCGATGACGGAAGGCGATGCCCTGCGTATCCAGGATGGCCGCCATCCCGTGATCGAACAGATGGCCGAGGCCGAGCGTTTTGTTCCGAACGACACGTTGCTCGACGGCTCCGTGAATCAGTTGATTGTCATCACCGGCCCCAACATGGCCGGAAAATCCACCTACATCCGGCAGGTCGCGCTGATCGTCATCATGGCGCAGATCGGCTCGTTTGTGCCCGCCGCCTCGGCGGAGGTCGGGGTGGTGGACCGTGTTTTCACGCGCGTCGGCGCCAGCGACGACATCTCCCGCGGCCGCAGTACCTTCATGGTCGAGATGCAGGAGACCGCCAACATTCTCAACAACGCCACGCCGAAAAGCCTGATCGTGCTCGACGAAATCGGACGCGGCACCAGCACCTTCGACGGCATCAGCATCGCCTGGGCCGTCGCGGAATTTCTGCACAACAACGCCGCCGTCAAAGCCAAGACCCTGTTCGCCACGCACTATCACGAGTTGACCGACCTCGCGCTGACCATGCCCGGCATCAAGAATTACAACGTGCTCATCAGCGAGAAAAACGACCGCATCGCCTTCCTCCGCAAAATCGTCCCCGGCGCCGCCGATAAAAGCTACGGCATCCAGGTCGCGCGCCTCGCCGGCCTGCCGGCGGAAGTGGTCGACCGCGCCAAGGAAATCCTCGGCAACCTCGAAGAAGGCGAATTCAGCGAAGGCGGCCAGCCCAAGATTGCACAGAAAAAAGGCCGTAAAACCCGCTCGAACGAAGGGCAAATGTCGTTGTTCGGATAATGGAAATGAAGACCTCTTTTTCCCAAAAAATTTCCCTTGTTCATTCTTAGGGAGGCTTCAGAATGGTGGCGACGATAGCTTGCGAAGGGGAAACCCTTTGTGACGACTGTCGACAATTTTTTAAGCAGGGGATATTAAAGAGAAGTAGTAAGAGACAACTGAATAACGATTTTGCGTCATTGCAGAAAATGTTCCGTTTCATGTTCTTGCACGGGCCTGGCGGCCCTCAGACGGAGCGTGGCGGGATGTCCGCGCTTTCTGTCTGGTGCGCGTAACAAGGGGGGGGGGAATGGTACAGAAGATTCGGCGTCTGATGGGGCGGGTTGACATGCGCGTGTTGTGCCTCTTGTTGTTGGGGGGCTTGTTCGGGTCGCTCACGTATGCCGCCGTGCAGTTGACGAAGGAGCAAGCCGAGGATTTCAATGCCCGGACGCTCAACACCTGGCCGCAGCTCATCAAAGAGTTCACTTCTTTCCGCGATAGTTCCTACCCTTTGGTCATTTCGGCCCTGCTGCCCGACGATTCGCCGATAGATTGGGCCGTCCTCCAAATGAACGATTGGTTCTGGGACTTTGAGGCCGGGACCTATTACTTCGATCCCGGCAGCGAAATCTCCAAGCAAATCCCGCACGACGCCGATTTGATGATCTACGAAGACATCGCCCAGGAAGAACTTCTGATCATGAGCGTCCCCAAAACCGCAGGCTCGCCCTACAAGGAAGAAATGGTATTCCGCGCCCTCCCCTGGCCGCAGCCGTCGAAGTTCGAGAGCTACCAGCGTTACCTCGACCGCGAACTCTGCAAGCGCCGGATCGTCTGGCACATCACGCTGAAGTCCCGACGTGTGACCGAGCGCGAAACCGCCTTGGCCGCGAGCCAACCCGCGATGGTCTTGACCGATAGCAGTGGGTCGATGCAAACAATGTCGATGGAAGCTTTGGAAGAACTCAAAATCACTCACATCAAGAAAGTGACCAACAGCCTCCAACTTGAAATCTCCTATCCATCCTCCTACTCCGGCTCCGTCTGGTCGGCTTATTCTTACGACATGCCCGCCTGCGTCTACACCAACGGAGGAAGCGGGAGCGGAGGAGGCTTTGAGCCGCCCACCAACGAAGCGCCCTGCGAAGGCTGCTCGACCTGCTATACCGACCCGGAAAAAAGCTTCGCCGGACTGGACCGCGTCTGGACGCTGGCCGTGAGCAACCTGGTCCTCACCGGCGAAGCCAGTACCGTCTGGCTCGACGCCCGACCCCTGGGCCTCAACACCAACAACGAGCCCTGCCACCGCATCTACGCCATCGGAGCCAATGCCGTCGACGAAGACAACGACGGCCTCAACTCCGCCGTCGAACTCTTCGTTCACAAAACCAATCCCACCCTCTCCGACGCCGACCTTGACGGAGCCCTGGACGGCGCGGAAATTAGGGCAGGAACCAATCCCCTGAACCATCCCGGCGACAGCGACGAGGACGGCTTGAGCGACGACCTCGAAACGGTCTTGGGCACCGATCCTGACTCCGCCGATACGGACTTGGATTGGTTTTCGGACGGCTTTGAAGAAGCAAAAAGGCTTCGATCCTCTTAGCTCCTCGAGCACGCCTCCTCTGGTACTCGAAATCGACCGCCACGCGCTATACACCCGGACCACGAATATCCTGGTCAGCTTCCCCGGTTTCGTGGCGGAGCACGCGGCCATCGGAGAAATCGAGGACTTTACCAACGGCATCATGCAAGACCTGGCGGCCAACCTGCCCTACGGCATGAAAGGCGAATCCAACGGAACACGGCAGGTCTACGTCCGGCTCTACCGCAACACGGTGGAGCAAAGCCCGCTCATCACGGGAACCATCATCTTCGATAATGTGGCTCCCTCAATCGGCGATTTTTCGCCCTCCAACGGAGTGCCCACGAACCGGCGATGGATCATGGTCACCGGGGCCGCGACCGATGCGGTTAGCGCCGTCCGGGTCTTTGTCGATGGCAAGTGGTCGGACGGCATTTCAGAGGGGCGATTCCGATACGACCGGTATATGCTGGAGACCGGAACCAACCGCGTACAGGTGACAGCGGAAGACATGGCGGGCAACGTCGCGACCCAGTTCCTCGACGTGGTTCAGGATACCACCGGGGATGCAACCGCTCCATCCATCACGCTGGACTTGCCCAAAGACTACGAAATCATCGGCGAAGTGACCAATTGGTTCAATCAAACTACCTTTGGCACAAACGACCTGCTCTATCTCAAAGGCCTCACCGACGACGAGACCGCGGACGTGCGTTTCATGGTCTATGCCCAGGACCAAACCAACGGTCCCTTTTCCGCCGTGGTAACAGTCACGCAGGTTTGGGGCACGGTTCACCTGTTCCCCGGAAGCAATACCCTCCAAGCCCTGGCCTCCGATGCGGCGGGGAATACTTCGACCAACTTCCACACCATTATCCGGGACACCAACTTCTTTTTCGAGATCACCTATCCGTACGGAGATCGTGGCGGAGGCCAGGCTTAACGGCCGCAGCTATTACGCCGATCCCGTCTCGCTCGGATATGAGGTCCTATATTGGGTTCAAAACTCCGATTCTCTTTGGCATACGTATTGGGCCTATTCTGATATCATTGATGAGGAATGGCATGATGGGATATTTCGCACTTCTTGGGATTCGATTTCTCGTATGCGCGATGGTGAAGAATACCGGTCTTCTCGACAACGTTACACTTATGGTCAAACATCGTGGGAGACCTACGACGAGAGCAGCACGAACTCCAGCGTGGCCCAGGAGTCTCCTTTTGCTTCCATTTGGGGTTTCTCTTCGGGTAGTGGCTTGGAAGCTCATTCGCTCAGCAATCCGAATGACTGGCAAATATATAACTACCAGGGTCACGCAGAGATTGATTTTGTCAAGCATTGGCCGACTCAGACCCTACAGACGGTAGTCTTTCAGTTTTCGGGACTTGATTATCGGCGCAATCCCGGGCAACCCTTGGATACCTCTCTGATCACCTATCGAGGTCAAACCGGCTTTTGGTTTAATGGCAATGTGTCTTTCTTGCTGCCGATTGTCACAGAGACGAAATACACGATCCTTCAAACGGACTTTACCTGGCCGTCCTTTTCATATAGCGAATTCTCCGGTGGCTATGTCGTTTCCTATTACGGGAAAGACCTGTGGTTTGGGGCCTTTAGCAACGAGGTCATCCGAATCAGTTTGGAATCCGACAAAACGATCACATGGCCGTGTCATTGCGACCAGTCTAAAGTAATCATCGGCGCAAAAATCGTTCCGGCCATTCCAAACCAGAGTATTGAGTGGTCGTTCGTTGGCGAATCCTTCGGGGCGACGATCTCTTCGGGCTATCCGATAGGAGGGGAATATCCTTCTCCGCCTTCTGGATCTGATTTCTATGCGACGGTTACCCCAGGGACGGAGGATACAGGACTTTTGAAGGTTCGCGCTAAGATGGTCGGTTACGACTGTCATGCGGATACCGAGATTCGTGTTCGAGCGGTTCCGACCAGAATCGAGCAGACGATTCAGAATATTCAACCGACCACACACGAACCATATACGGCCTTATTCATGCACCGATTTGAATCGTCTGGCGGCAATTTGGATGGGGTTCAAATTTGGGAGAGGGTTGAGCTTGAAGAAAATCCATTTCAGGATACTGGTTATCCAATCGCCTATGGCGAAACAGAGCCTTGGATACTCGATTCTGACGGTTTGATGGATGAATGGGATGTGATCAGCGATCCTTGGAACTCAACCATGCGCGATCTCAACCGATGGATTCCTTCGTCTTGTCATGCCGGCCTGCCGGTCATTATGAGTACGCCCCAAAGTTTTGCATGGAAGTGCCCCTTGTGCGACGAATACAATGAATTCGAAACCCATGACATCCATAGTGGATTCAACGCGGCCTATAGTCTAAGTATGTGCGAAAGCTTGAACAATCCGGAGTATGTCATCGTGGATAACGACTCAGACCACTACGACGATTACCAATCCACGCCCGTTCCAGTTCTACAAAGTATTGCGATCACACCCGCATCAATTCCCGCAGATGGAACGAATACCGCGCTTGTCGCTGTGGATTGTTGTTGGCTCGACTCTCCACAGGGACTATTGCCGCCGCAACAATGGTCTTGGGCTCCTAATCAGGACACTTTGGGTTGCTCGTACGTAGTTCTGAATTCGTGCAATGCCCAAATCACGGCAGGGACCCAGGCCGGACAGGTTGTGATCGGGCTTTATGCCGATTGGCAATGCAACTTCAAAACGGCAACACTTACACTAACGCAACCTTAAGAACGGAGAAAACTATGATGAATGTATTTTCATTTCGCCGATTTGTGATGACAGGGTTATATTTTTCGTATTCCGTCTGTTTTAGCTCCCTGCCTGCAGCATTCGGAACAGAGACGGACGCGCTTCTTCAAACGGTCATTCCTGTTTTTTCATTCACCAATCAGTCGCTCGAAGCCATTGCCCAAGATCTGAGAAAACAAGGCGTTCTGGTCGGGCTAGAGATTGACGACAGCCCCTCTGAGCCTGCTCGATTGGATCGATTGCCAGAGGCGCGTATTACGGTTACTTTTTCTGCTGCAACCAACACCATTGAAGCGGTACTCAAAGGAATGGCCGGGTATTATCCCTCCTACGCCATGCAGGTCGATGCTGCGTCGTCCGTCATAAACATCATGCCAAGAAGCAATGCCTTATGCGCTACGAAGCTTTCTTCATATTCGGTCACAAACATATCGATACAAAACCTGTTTCAAAACGCACCGGCGAATCTTATGACCCTCAACATATCGCTCGTGGGGCGTGGCCGGTCTAGACCTGTTTATGACGAGATATTCATCGACGTCAGCTTTCCTGGAGGAACTTTGGCGGATTTCCTTAATCTGGTGTCGCAGCAAGTTGGAGGGCAGACATCATGGACTCTTACTCAAGGTATTGGTCGTCCCTCCCTGCAACTCCACTTCATCACACCCGTACACCTGCTGAATTCATACAAGCCGAATGACTATTGGGGACTCACGCCGGAGTCACAGCTAACCCAAGCGCGGGAGAAGTTGGCCCATGCGCGAGAGAATAGCGAACGAATCGCCGCTTTGAAGAAGATTGCGTCTCTGACCGATAATTCCGCCGAAGTCTCGGCTTGCTATGACCAAGCCATCGCCCTCGCCGATTCCGATGAGGAAAAGTGGCGGCTCAAGGCAACAAAGCTGACGGTCTTGTATCCTCCGGGCAGGAAGTCAGAGGAGGCCCTTCTCCGTTACCAGGAGATTATTCAAAACTGTCCGCATGAGGATATTGTGCTCTTTGCCATCTTCGACGCGGCGCATCATTACCGTGTGCTTGGGCGGAATGAAGAAGGCGCGGCCATGTTGAAAAATGCGTACGACAAGTATCCGTCAAGAGGCCAATCGATACGAAACGCGATGAAGCGACAGTTTCCTGAGTACATCACTGAACTTCCAACGGCTAACGAGTCTGGAAAATCGCGTGCATACCCTGAGGCTTTCTTCAACAATCCGCCAAGCAACAAACTTAACCGAACCGTGGAGCAGGACGCCATTAGAAGCAATTAGGGTCAAAGTAATTTGAAGGGCGATTAGGGTCAGATTATCAGAGGGGCAAAGGGTCCTCGTATTTAAGTATTTGCAATGTCCTCATCAGCGAGAAGCACGACCGCATCGTCTTTCTGCCACGGAAGCCGTCGACCGCGCCAAGGAAATCCTCGGCAATCTCGAAGAAGGCGAATTCAGCGAAGGCGGACAGCCAGAAGTTGCCAGGGTCCGACCCGAATTCTACAGAGCTAAACAGAGAAGCAGGTTTCCAACGAATGAAGAGGCGCAACGAATGAAGAAAGATTTTGCTCGTGCGGTTCTCAGAGCGACGATCAGGGAAAAGGGCATGATTTTTTCATCCCCCCATTCGTTGCGCTTCCTATTCGTTGGAAACTTTCTTTATCTGCTCTTCGAACGGAGCCGCTCCCAGGCCGGACGCGACGAGAGGGTTGCGGTTCGCGAAGCTTTTCCTCTTCTGTAGGAGCCGAAACCCCGCTCGGCGATGCGTCAAGGCCATCCCAAACGACGACCCAAAAATCTTCCAACCCTTGGAAAAATTCGCCTCCCTTTTCCAAAGCCCAGGAACTCTTTTGGAGCCGGCCTGCCCCCAGGCCGGTGAATTCATATTAAAACCCGTGCGCTACGAATGCGGCTCCGCCGTGCTCGACCGCCTCCTACACCATGCCGAGGTCGCCCCGATCGAAGGCCCCACCGGATAAAAAAATCTGACGGCGCTTTACCCCGCCAGCCCAGCCCTCGCTGCGCTGGCGGTTTTTAAACCGGTGACTTTTAACGCATTTTCCACCGGCGCTGACACCGTCCCTGCCTTTTTTTGCCGTGGGTAGGGCGCTCACTCCGCTGAGCGCCTTCTTTTCCCCATACAATCTGCGGACGTGTCAAGATGCACCCTAAGTCTTCCATTTTTACCTTTTGTTCTAACGTCGCATATCTCGGGCGGCGTTTATTCCCAGATTCTCTTCGTTCGCCTTCTTGTTCCTTCATGCTATGGCCAGGGCATGAACCTCATGATCCAGACGGCTTCCAATTCGATCCTCTTTTTGCGCGAGATCGAAGTGGGTTTGGAGGTTGAGCCAGAACTGGGGGGAGATTCCGAAGAAGCGCCCGAGTCGCAATGCCGTGTCCGCTGTGATGGCTCGGTCGCCGTGAACAATCTCGTTGATTCGCCGGGGAGGAACGCTGATGTCCTTCGCCAGACGATACTGCGAAAGGTTCATTGGTTTGAGGAACTCCTCCATGAGGACTTCGCCCGGATGAATGGGGGATAACGAATGGATCTTGAACCAATCCTTGGAAAGGCGAGCGCATATTGTGGGTTTGCCGGACGAGTGTTGTCGGGACTTGTTATCCGCTGGGAAATGATGTTTGATCCCGGACGGCTTTCTAGCGGGATAAAAGTTGCCGGTCAAACAGGGAGTGATCATGAGCACATATCGTCACGGTTTCATTCTGGCGTTGTTCCTTTTTTGCATGGCGGTCAACAGTCCGGCGGCGCGTTCTCCCCAGGACCGGATGGCGGTATTTTTGGAGCTGGAAGAAGAGCCCGCCGTTCGAACGTATTTGCGCGCCAAGGAGTCCTCTGCTCCGGGCCTGAACGCGGTTGCGGTGGAAGCTCGGGCGACGGTTTCGGCGCGGACGCAGATGGGCCGCATCGTTGCGGCGCAGGATCGGTTGCGCAGGGCGTTGACGCAGACGGGAGTCAGCGTGAGCGAACTCTACGGGATGCAGCATACGGCCAGCGGACTGGCGGTGTTGGTCGCTCCCGATGACGTGCCGTTGCTGCGGATGCTGCCGGGCGTCAGGCAGGTTCGGCCCATCCGTCCGATGCAGCCGAATCCCGTGGCGACGCCCGATGCTTCGATCGGCGCGACGGCGGCCTGGCAATGGGCCTCCACGAACCTGACCGGCGCAGGCGTTCGACTGGGCATCATCGACACCGGTCTCGATTATCTGCACGCCGATTTCGGCGGGCCCGGTTCCGGTTATGAGCAGAACGACGGCACGCGCATCGACGATCTGCCGGGGTTGTTCCCCAACGCCAAGGTGGCGGGCGGCTACGATTTTTGCGGCGACGATTACGACGGCTACACGATTCCGCGGCCCGATCCCGATCCGATGGATTGCGACGGTCACGGGACGTCCGTCGCGGGTGTGGCGGGCGGGTTGGGGGTGACTACGAATGGAACTCCTTTTCACGGGTCTTACAATACCAATACCCCGCTTCAGTTCCTGCGCATTCCCCCGGGCGTCGCCCCCGGCGCAACCTTGTATGGCTTGCGCGTTTTTGGGTGCAGCGGTTCGACGTTCCTGGTGCCGCAGGCGCTGGATTGGGCTGTCGATCCGGACGGCGACGGGGTTTATACCGACCGGCTGGACGTCGTTAACATCTCCATCGGCTCCTATTTTTCGCCCCCGGACGATCTTTCTTTCCTGGCCATCGAAAATGCGTCGCTGGCGGGGGTGATGGTGGTGCAGTCCGCCGGCAACGACTACGATACTTTCTTTATCTCCGGTTGCCGCGGCGAGCGCAGCGTGGTGACGGCAGCGGCCTTGCACGACACGTATTTCGCCCTAGCGCTGCGACTGCGCAGTCCGTCTTCCATCACCGGCTTGTATGAAGCGGCCGGGGCCGAATTCGGGCCGCCGCCCTCGGCGTCCATTCTGACCAACGTGGTCTATGCCGATCCGCCGCTGGCGGGCACGCCGCTGATCAATGCCGCCGCCGTCAACAACAACATCTGCCTGGTGGACCGCGGCTCGTACGATTTTGTCGTCAAGGTTAAGAATGCCCAGAACGCGGGCGCGCGGGCGGTGATCGTGGCCAATAACCGCGCCGGTTCCCCGGCGACCATGGGCGGGTCCGATCCGTCGATTACGATTCCTTCGCTGATGATTTCGCAGACGGACGGAGGCCTTATCAAATCGAACCTGGCGGGCGGCGTGAAGGCGGAAGTGTCGGGCGACGCCGCGATGTTTCTGACTTCTCGGGCCGACACGATCGTGGATTACAGCTCGCAGGGGCCGGCCTTGAACGGCATTTTGAAGCCGGATATTTCAGCGCCCACGGAGGTCATGGCGCCCAAAACGGGAACGGGCAGTGAGGGCGGAAACTTCAACGGCACCTCCTGCGCGTCGCCGGTGGCGGCGGGGGCGATGGCGCTCTTGAAACAGCGTTTTCCGACGGCGACGCTGGAGGAACTCAAGGCGTTGATGTTGAATTCGGCCTCGCACGATCTTTATGCCCTCACCAACGGCGTTCCTCCGCGCTGGCAGCCCAGCCGCGCGGGCGCGGGGCGGCTGGATCTAACCAACGCCCTGAATGCTTCCCTCATCGCGTACTCAACCAACTTTCCGGGGACCGTTCACGGCTCGTTCGATTTGTTGGCCGCCGGCTCCGTCACGCAAATGGAGCGGCAGGTGCGGATTGTCAACCGTTCGGGTGCGGTGCAGACCTTGCGGCTGGGTTACGAGAGCCTGGCCGATGTGCCCGGCGCGGCCTACAGCTTCCCGTGGGGGACCAATGTGGTCTTGGCCGCTTATGCCTCCACGACCTTGCCTGTGCGCCTGACAGCCGCGCCGAACCAACTGCGCAATGCGCACGCGCCGGCCGTGGCCGAGACCCAGCCGACCTCCGATGGAGCGCTGCCCCGCCACTGGTTGAGCGAGGAATCGGGTTATATGACGATTCAACCGGCCGCCGGCGCTACCCTGCGGCTGGCGCTGCACGCGGTCGTGCGCCCGGCCTCGGTCTTGAGTTGTACGAGCACGCAGATCACGCTGGGCGCCGTCACCGGCACGGTGAATCTGGCGCTGACGGGGCAGGGCGTGCGTACCGGCAGCTCCTTTCCGTCCAACTGGGTTTCGTTGACCAGCGCCTTCGCCCTGCATTGGCGCAGCACCAATCAAGCCGTCTACGGTTCCGTCCGCGGATGCGGAATCATGACGGACTGGCCGGCCCTGCAAACTGTGGGCGGTTCGTTTTCCAATGCCTGGATCGCTTTCGGCGTGGCCTTGACGCAACCCCTGCCGTCGCTCAACGCGTGCCGGCTGGAGGCTCATGTCGATTTGAACGGCGACGGTCTGGCGGATCGCATCTTGCGCAGCGACTCCTACTCGTTGGTGAGCGACGATCCCAGCGATGTGTTCGGCACCTGGGTTAAAGACCTGGGGACGGATGAATCCGTTTTTCAAGCCGACCTTCATGGCGTGGCGGCCACCGGCCTGCCGACGGCCGTGTTTCATTCGGGCGCTTATTTCCTGCTGGCGAGGGCCGGGGATTTGGGACTTTCGGCGACCAACACCCGCTTTCAATATCATATGGAAACGGTCGTGGACGGCTTCAGTCGGGATCGGACGCCGAGGCGCGCCTACGATGCGTTCAATCCCGGTTTGGCGTATCCGTCGATGCCAGGAAGGTTTCTTTTCGACGCCCAGCCCTGCACGAACATTCTTATTCGTTACGATCGATCCGCCTGCCAGCGCGACGGCGTGGAAGGCGTGCTGCTGCTGCATCATCTCAACGCCCCCGGCCAGCAGGCCGAGTTCATCCCATTGCTCCAGACCAATCTTGTGAGCGGGCCTTTGTACGTCTCGCGCACCGGATCGCACGCCTGGCCGTTTGCCAGTTGGCTGACCGCCGCCACCAATCCGTGCGATGCCGCGCGCGCCGCGAACGACGGCGCCGTGATCTACATGACCAACGGCATGTATAACCTGACCGGGCCGGTGGAACTGAACAAGGGCGTGATCCTTCAATCCATGCAGGGCGCCCTGGTGACCACGCTGAACGGGCGCGGCTTGAATCGCTGTCTGGAACTGAATCACTCCAACGCGCGCGTGGTGCAGGTGAGCATTTCCAACGGCGCGGCGGCGTATGGCGGCGGCGTCTTTATCCAGGCCGCCGGCGGACGGATGGAAGACTGCCGGATCGTGAATAACGCCGCGTCGCAGTCGGGCGGGGGCGTCTACATGGACCGGGCCGGCGTGCTGGAGCGTTGCGCGCTGGAGGCCAACATGGCGGCCGATCGGGGCGGCGCGGTCTATCTTAAAGCCGGCGGAAGCCTGAAGAGCTGTCTGCTGGCCCGCAATCAAGCCGCCGGCGACGGCGGCGGAGCGTTTTGCTCCGAAGGCGGCGAACTGCTCAGTTGCACGGGACGACTCAACCAGACGCAGAATCACGGCGGCGCCGTCATGTTGGATTATGGCGGAACCGTCCTGGGCGGGCATTTTCAGGTGAATACCGGGCAGTGGGGCGGCGCCATCTCGTGTTATTACGGCGGCTACATTGCCAACGCCGCGTTCGTCTCCAACTACGCGAGCGCCGCCGGCGGCGCGCTCAATCTGGATCATGGCGGCGTGGTCAGCAACTGCGTGATGCGGGGCAATAAGGCCTGGGACGGCGGCGGCGCGGTGTGTTATTTCGGCGGGACGTTGATCGATTGTTCGATCGAAGGCAATGCGGCCTCTTATGGCGGCGGCGTGCTCTGTTGGGGCGCAAGCGATCACGGCTATGTACAGGGCTGCACCATCCGCAGCAACGGTTGCGCCAACAACGGCGGCGGCATTCGATTGTATTGGGGCGGGATCGTGCGGGACTCGGTCATCGCCTACAACCGCGCCAACTATGGCGGCGGCGTCAATGCGGAAGGTTCTTCGGGATTGGTGGAGCGTTGCGTCGTCTACGGCAACTTCGCCACAAACAACGGCGGCGGCATCGATCTGAACGGCAAGAGCCGGGTGGTCGATTGTGCGATCAGCAACAACACGGCGCCTTATGGCGGCGGCTTCATGCTCAGCGGCGAAGCGTTGGTCAATCGTTGTCGGATCATGAAAAATATCGGCAGTTCCTACGGCGGAGGGGCGTATGTAAACTCCGGCGCACGCATGTACAACTCTCTCGTGTCGGGCAATTCCTCCTTCCGGGGAGGCGGCTTTTTCTGCTGGTATGGAGGGGATTTCATCAACTGTACGATGGTGAGCAACAACGCGACGGGCGATGGCGGGGGGGCTTGGAACGACAACGGCGGGCGGTACACGAATTGCATCGTTTATTTCAACACCGCGCCCAAGTCGCCCAACTATACCAACACGGTTGCCGCTGCGGTCGCCTTCACGCGCACCTGCTCATTCCCCTTGCCGGCGGGCTCGGGCAATTTGACGAACACCCCCATGCTCTCGTTTGCGGCGACCAACTATGCGCGGCTCCAGACGGGTTCTCCCTGCATTGACCAGGCCGTCGTTCTTGATTGGATGGCCGGCGAAAACGATGCGGCCGGCCTTAAGCGCATCGTGGGGGCCGCACCGGATATCGGCGCGTTCGAATATCCTTTCACCGGCTCCGGCGTGCCCGCGGATTGGTTGATGACGCACAGCCTCTTTACCGACGGCAGCTCCGATTATGCGGACGACGATGGCGACGGCCTGAACAATTATGCCGAATGGCGCAGCGGCACGGATCCGCGCAACGGGGCCTCCTGCCTGCGGCTTACGCGCTCCAGTTCCGTTCCGGGCAGCGGCTTGGTGCTGCAATGGGCCAGCGTGGACGGCAAGCGCTATCGGGTCGCGCGTACGACCAACCTGATGGCCGGGGCGTTCCCCGTGCTGCTGTATACCAACTTGCTGGGCGTCGCTCCGCTGAATACCGTAACGGACGCCGCGGTTTCGGGCAGCGGGCCTTGGCTGTATCGGATTGGGGTGGAGTAACCCGACCTGTATGCAAGGCCGCGATTTTTCTGTTTACTGCCCCATGGCCGCTTGGCGCGCCTTGATGAAGGCGGGGATGGCGATGGCGGCGAGCAGCCCGACGACAGCGACCACGATCATGACGATCGCAAGAACTCCAACCAGGCGGAAATACGTTCCAAGCTTTTCCATGGAGGTCTGAAATTCGGTTTCGCTGTCGGTTTCGAAAGCCGCCCGGATGCGGTTGGACGCGGCGCACAGGAGAACGCCCATCCAGATGGGAATCCAACAAACGACGATGCCCCAGAGGCTCAGGATGGAGAGAACTCCCTGAATGATCGACATGACGCCCGCGAGCTTCATCCAGCCTCTCGCTCGATACAAGGGTTTGACAAGGCGTTGCAGTAACGATTCGTTATCCATGATGGCTCCTTTTTGTACCCGATCTGTTTCATAATGCGGGCTGTCGCCCAACTTTGCACACGCCCTATTAATTCTAGATATATGATGTTCTGTCAACAACCTCGATAAACGGCGTTGCCTGAATCAAGAGCGGGGCGTATCTCGATATGGCCGCAGGTCGTATGGGGAAAGGAAGGCGCTCAGCGGAGTGAGCGCCCTACCCACGGCAAAGAATGGTAGGGACGGCGCTCTGTCGCCGTCCGCTGTTGTGGCAGGATGTGCCCTCAAGGCAATCGCACTTTCAGCTCATAATTTCGGAGACCGGCTGTGGCGCTGGAATCGGTCAGGTAATCCTGGTCCACGCCCGTGCCGACGTAGCTTGTTTGCCCTTCCACGCCCTGCCAGTTGGCCTGGTTCAGGATGGAACAGGACTCCAATTCGTACACCCGGTTGGCCGACGATTTGAAGTAGACTCGGGTTTCGTTGTTGATGCGCTGGATGGAAGAAATTTGTAGGAAGTCGTCTTCATCCGTCGGGTCGGTGTCGGCGACGAATTCCGTGGAGTTGTCGAACGAATCGTCGTCAGGGTCCAGGGCGGCATCCGTACCGCTCAGAGGATTTAAACCGTAATGCTCTTCCCAGTTGTCGGTCATGCGATCCTCGTCGGAGTCCATTGTCGCGCCGTTGTATTCGTAGGCGCCCATGTCCGGAATGCTGGAGAACAGGCGCGGTTCGCCGATGCAGTCGGAGGAGATGCCGCAGTAGGTTCCGGCATTTACGACGCCGCCCTTGGAGGCGTACGTGAGGCGACAGTCGAGGTTGTCGGGATTCATGAAGCCGGGATCGACGTTCAGGTTGCCCGTGCCGGGATAGCCGCCTTGCACGTCGCTGTAGGTGACGGCATATCCGGCCGAGACGCCGACGCCGCGATTGAAGTAAACAATGCTGTTGGTCATGGTCAACTCTGCGCCGCTCGCAACGTCCACGCCGCCGGTGCTGTTGCGGGTGACCGTGCAATGAATCATCGTGGCGTGCGTGCCCGACGCGATCAGGCGGATGCCTCCGCAGGTGTTGGCCGCCGTATTGCTGATGACCACGGTATTGATCAGGCGCGCCTGGGCAAAATCTTCGACGTAGAGGCCGCCGCCGTACGCCGCGGCATTGCATGCGATCATGACATTGGAAAGAATCAATTCCCCTCCGTCGCCCAGGTGGGCGCCGCCGCCGTACATCGCGGCGGAGTTGCCGGCGATCCAGGCTCCGGGCCAGATGGCGGTCTCCGACGGGGCGGCGGCGGACAGGACAAACCTTCCGCCGTTCATGGAAAGCCCGCCGCCGGACTTCGTGCTGGCGTTGTATTCGAAACGGGAATTGCGAGCGAATAAGGCGGCATGATCCAGGTACACGCCCCCGCCGCCGCTGCCGAAATAAGCGCCTTCCGCCAGATTGCCCTGGCTGACGCCATGAGTCTTTCGCCCCACGCGAACTCCGTCCAAATGGACTTCCGTGCCGCTGCCTTCGGCGTAAATGCCGCCGCCGCTGTCGGACGCCAGGTTGGAGTAAAGTTGGGGCGCGGCGCCGTTGGTTTCCGTGCAGCGCACCACTGCGCCGCTGCATGCGTAGAGGGCGCCGCCGTATTGCGCAGCGCCTTGCATGAGCTGCACGGAACCGTTCAACTCCACTCTTTTCGCGCCGGCGGCATAGATGGCTCCGCCGCGGCCGGCCTGATTTCCTCCGAAAACGGCGGCCGCGCCGGTCGAGCGGATGACGATGTTGGAGCAGGTCAGATAGAGGGCGCCTCCGTGGCCCGCGCCGTCGCCGTCGCTGTCGGCCAGGTTGCCGGTGAAGGTGCAGTCTTCGAGTTCCACCAGTCCCCAACTGGATATCACCGCCGCGCCGCCGTGGCCTTTCGCGGAGTTGCCGGTCATCGTCACCCGGATCAGCCGGTTGGTTTGCGTGTTGAAAAGGCTCAACCCTCCTGCGGAGTTGCTGCTGACGTTGTCGCTAAAAACGCAATCCACCAGCTCGGCCTTGCTTCCCGAGATTTGGGCGCCGCCCGCGTTGTAGGCGGCCCGGTTGCTCGATATGTTCAGGCGGTGCAGGTTGAGCTGGGCGCCATAGACGGTCAGGCCGCCGCCCCCGCCCAACATCGTATGATCGACCTGGTTGCGTTCGATGCGCGTGTCGTAATAGTCGGCTTTTCCGAAATAGGTGTAAACGCCGCCGCCGAATTCGTGGGCGGCATTATGGCGAATCGTCGCGCCGGAGATGTACTGCGTGCTGTTCAACGCATAAATTCCGCCCCCGCGCCCGGTCTGGGCGCTGTTGCGATCGAGCCATTGGGTTCCGCCAAAGACGACATTCGAATACACCAGCAGCGTGGACCCTTCGGCGTAAATTCCGCCGCCATGAATCGACGCATGGCTGAACTTCACTACCGCGCCGTTGGTCAGGATCAGCCGGGATCCGTCCGCCAGATAAGCGCCGCCGCCGTATTGAGCGGAATTCGAGTTCCCGACGCCATACCGCCCGATATGGGCGTTATCCACGCAGATGACGCTATTGGACGCGTAAATCGCACCCCCTTTGAGACTCGCGGCGTTATAGTTGAAAGACGAATCGTCCCACACGTTCAGCGTGGATTTCTCTGCGTAGACGCCGCCGCCACAGGGAGCAGCGTTGGGGCCGCCCAAATACTGGATTCCAACCAGGGTTTCTGTTCCCGCGATCAGCCCGGTGGATTGATTGGACAGCCAAAGTCCGCCGCCGGCCGCGCTCGCGACGTTGCCGTACAACTTGGCGCCGGATGCCAGTTCGAAATAACTCCGGTTTCTGGCTGCAACCCCGCCGCCATAGGCCGCCCAATTATTGAATATCCGCGTCGAAGCGGATGGAAAAGTGGCCCGGCTGTTGAACAGATAGAGCCCTCCGCCCTCGCCGTCGGTCCCGTTCGTGACCACGAGGGTGCTTCCGTCCGTGTAAAGGACGGCGTTCTGCAGCGCGATGCCCCCTCCGTAGCCCGTGTAGTCGCTCCCCAGAAAGGTATAGCTGAGGGCCGTATTGTTCGAGACCAGCGTGTTGGTCAGCCATAATGAGGAACTCGACACGTAAATGCCGCCGCCATAGCCGTTGACGTGATTGCCGTATACCCGGCAATTGGCCGCGGTCACCGTGGACCCGTTGCGAATAGATAACCCGCCGCCGTACAGTAGTGAATTGTTCGCCATGCCGCCGCCGGTCAAATCCAGGTCCGTCAGCGTCACCGAGGCGTCGCTGATATAGAGGGCGGAGCAGTTGACTGGCTCGATGACCGTCTTGCCGCCGGCCACCTTGGCGGAAAAGGACGTGTTATAGCAGCCATCGAGGGTAATGTTTCTGCCGGCGATGTTCACCGCTTCGGCGTATAGGCCGGTCGACACCAAAATCACATTGCCGTTGACCGCCGCCGCAACCGCGGCCGTGATGGTATTGTAACTGGCCCCGCCCTGAATGCGGACGGCGGCCAGACTGTTCAAGGTTAACCCCGCCAGCAAAATCCCCAGGCTCCATAGTATTCGTTTCATTTGACTCTCCTTTGCTGGACCTAGTCGTGATGGATCGGCCTTTCGTGGGGTGATAAGAAGGAAAAGCTATCGGCGGATTCCTCCGGTGGCCCGGCTTCTCCGACGACGGGGTCTTCACGTAGGCGGGATTTGTCGCGAACGATTTTTCTTTAGATCCTGTTCTTTGGAGCCGGAGCGACCTCGCTCCGGTTTTTCTGACGCCTGGTCCGAGACGTCGCATGTACACAACGAAAGCATCCAGCCCGTCGTCCCTCGAAAGATCGCCTTCCGTCATGAATTCCCCCGACGAATGAAAACGCCCAAAATCGTTCATAATCGCCAGGAGCCAGATTGGGATTGCCCGCGAAATACGCGAAAAAATGCGAAAGAGTAGAACCCGGACCCTCGAACCCTTTGGTGCTTTTTGAGGATCGTGAGGGGGCGGAAAAGTTCTGTCCCCGGTAAGCGCCAGGCCGAGCGGTGAAATATTTTTCGTTTCCGACAACGAAACGTCCGGATGGGTCGACTGTCTGCAAGTGAAGGCCATTACACGGACTCGGTGGAGGGAGTCGAGAGTCCAAAACGAAAAGATGAAGGAGCCTTGATCATGCGTACGAATAGCCTGAAGTTGACCCTGTGGTCGGTATTGCTGGGAACAGCCCTGTCGATGAGTGTTTTTGCCGCCGGTCCCCTGGCCAAGCTGGAAAGCGCCATGTTCGTCGAAAAGTCGAACGGATTGTCCATCTACAGCGTTACCGTGCATGCTAAGATTGACGGGCAGCCGGGAAAAGAAGCGGTCTACATTCAATATGCCCAGTTGAGCGGCGGGGCTTGGACGATGCTCAAGCTTACCATGCCCACGTATCCCACGAACGGCGGATATGCGATTTATAAAGGAACCCTCAAGGTTAATGGGGCTGTCAAATTCCAAGTGCAGTTTATGCCCTCCGATGGCAGCGGCATAACGACCTATAACGACAACGGCAAGCCCTACGTGCTCTCCGGCGATTGTTCTCAAGGCATTTCCGGCGTGGTAGGCGGAAAAGTTTCCATGGATTGGAGCGAAATTCATTATCAACTAAGGCCTCTCAAGACAGCGATCGGCACCGTGAACGTCCCGATGTATTCGCTGCGCGGCGAAATCCTCGTGCAGTATGCCAGCCTGTTGGACAAAGTCTCCATTTGCTATGTGAAGGACGGCGTCTTTGTGGAAGCGCCGGCGACGTTTGTCGATTTTGCGGATTGCAGCGGCGCCATCGCCGTTTGGTCTTTCGACATTCCTGTTACCTCTCTGTATCTCTCCACAGGGGGCATCTGGCACTATGCCATCTACAAGAACAATTCCGGCCAAATGTTTGTCGACGATAACTTCATGATGACGTATTTGGCCAAGTATGGATATCCCCTGGATTGATCCCGTTAAAGACATGAAGCATCCGACGCCCCGCCCGAAACGGCGGGGCGCCTCTTTTTTAGGTGGCCCGGCTTCTCCGAAGACGGGCTCTTCACGTGGGCGGGATTTGTCACGAACGATTTTTCTTTAGATCCTGTTCTTTGGAGCCGGAGCGACCTCGCTCCGGATTTTCTGACGTCTGGTCCGAGCCGTCGCATGTACACAACGAAAGCGTCCAGCCCGTCGTCCCTCGAAAGCTCGCCTTCCGTCATGAAATCCCCCGACGAATGAAGACGCCCCAAATCGTTCAAAATCGTCAGGAGCCAGATTGGGATTGCCCGCGAAATACGCGAAAAATCGCGAAGGAGGAGTGCTGATGATTCCCTGCTGTCCTGCGTGTCTCGCGAGGGATCTTTGCCTGTATCCAGCTCCGTCTGCTCTTAGTGGTTTCTCGCTAACTTTATATTTAAGTGAGTGCCCCCGGCTCTTCCATAACGTCTACAGCTTCCTCGGTTCTCGACAGGGCATTTGAAGGAATGATAAAAATAAGCCAGCAGGAGGCGTTTTTCCAATCATTGGAAACGTTGGTGTTCGAGCGTGGGTTCAGACGCTTTCGGTCAGGGGCGATATGAAATAAGGAGAAAAAAATGGCAAACAGGAGTCTCGGAATCGCTGTCGTCTTCCTCTTCTGCGCGGTGTTGCAAGTGTGTGCGAGCGTCTATACGGTGACGAATCCGGGCGACGCGCCAACAGGGGGGACGTTGCGCTGGGCCATCCGCAGCGTGGAAACGAATCCGGGCCCGGATGAGATTCGATTCAACCTGAGCGCTCCCTATACGATCCAGCCGACCGGCGCGCTGCCGATCATCGTCTCCGACAACGTTACGATCTCGGGGGATTCCCAGCCAGGCTACACGATCAACCCGCTGGTGAAGCTTTCCGGCGCCGGCGTGAGTTCCGGGTCGGGGCTGTCGCTCGTATCCAGTTCTGGTTCTGTCGTGCGCGCGCTTCATATTTTCGATTGGCCCAGCTATGGGGCGGCGCTTTGGAGCGATAGCCGCAATGTGTCCATCGTAGGTTGCTGGATCATCAGCAACGGATCCAGTGGAGTGTATTTGTCGCCCGCAAACTATTGCACGGTCGGAGGGGAAGCCGCTCTTTCGAAAAACGTGATTTCCGGCAATAGCGACAATGGGATCTTCGACACCGGGTTGAGCAATCTCGTGTTGAACAGTTATATCGGGTGCGATCCCTCTGGATTGAGCGCCATGCCCAACGGAACGTTCGGCATTTTCGCGGCCGGGCAGGGGACTACAATCGGGAGTACTTCGTCGTGGGCGCGCAACGTCATTTCCGGCAACAACGGCGCCGGGATTTGTCTTCGGCCCTCGGCCACGAACGTAACGATCGTCGGCAACTACATTGGGACGGACTTCGCAGGCGTGGGGACCGTCAGCAACTATGGCGGAATTCTGATCGAAGGCAGCGGCAACCTCGTCGGCGGAGGAGGCGCGGGAACCACCAACGTGATTGCCGGCAACAGGCTGGACGGCATCCGTCTCAGCGGGGCCTCCGCAACGGGCAATCGGATTGAAGGCAATCTGATTGGGATCAATGTGGACGGTCAGGCGCTCCCGAACACCGCCCACGGCGTATATATTTTCAATGGCGCCCACAATAACTTTGTCGGCGGGACCTCCGATTCCAAGCGCAACATTATTTCAGGAAACAAGACCCATGGAGTGAGCATCTACCACGCCAACGACGTTCTAACGTCAGGGAATGTGGTGAGACGAAACTTCATCGGGACGGACATCACGGGAAGCAACCGTGTGCCGAACGAAAATTCGGGCGTCTATGTGCGCGGGTCGTATGCCGTGATCGGCGGGAATCTCTCGAGCGAAGGAAACCTGATTTCCGGGAATGGGAATCATGGGATCTGGCTGGACGGAACCAATGCGGCCAACTGCCGCATCCAGAATAATCTGATAGGATTGAACGCCTCCGGTTCCGCGGGCGTCAGCAATGCGAGTCACGGCATCTACGTGTCTGATGCGCCGGATGCGCTCATCGGCGGTACGAACGACGGCAACATCGTTTCCGGCAATGGGGGGTCGGGGATCTCGATCGGCGGCCCCAACTCCGATCGCGCCACGATAATGGCCAACGTCATCGGTACGGACGGCGTAACGGTTACCTCGGCCATTCCGAACGGCGTGCGTGGAATCGACATCGCGGAATCCGATGGTCACTCGATCGGGGGCGCCTTGATGAGTGCGGCAAACCTGATTTCCGGCAATAACGACAGCGGCATTGTCCTGAACGATACGGCGAACAATCAGATTCTCAACAACGTGATCGGCGTAAACGGATTTGCCACAGGACCCTTGGGTAATGGAGGCAGCGGCATCTTGCTGGGGATCAGTGCGGCGCAAAACACCATCCAGGGCAATATCATCGGTTGCAATGGGGCAGACGGGATCGCCATCACCTACGCGAGCTCCATTGAGAACGTGATTCGCGGCAATTGGATCGGGAGAAATGCGGTCGGTCCCGAGCTGTTGGGCAACGGCGGACGAGGCATTCGAATCAGCGACGCTCCGAGCAATACGATCGGCGGGTTTGCGGCCGGCGAGGCCAACTTCATTGCCAACAACAGCCAGCAGGGCGTTGCGGTCATCGGAAGCACGGCGGTGGGGAACCGTATCTTGGGCAATGGATTCATGAATAACGGTTGCCTGGGAATCAGCTTGCGTCCGACAGAGGGGCTGGACTGCGTGATTACGACCAACGATCCGGGCGATCCCGATCTGGGCCCCAACCGGCTTCAGAATTTCCCGATTCTTGCCGCTGCCACGAATGGAGGGGCGACCTTAAACGTGCGTGGCGCTCTGAACAGCACCGCCAATTCGACGTTCTGGGTTCATCTGTACGGCTCCTCCGAATGCATGGCCCACGGCTACGGCGAAGGGGAGATGTACCTGGGCGTGGTGACGGTGCGGACCGATGTCGTCGGGAATGGCGGGTTCACGAATGCCGTGCCAATCGCTCCTCCGTCGATACCGAGTTTTCTCACGGTCCTTGCGACGGACACCAACCGCGGAGATACCTCGGAGTTTTCCCTCTGCATGCTCCTGGATCGCGACCGGGACGGCATGCCGGACGACTGGGAAAACGAGTACTTCGGGAGCCCGACGGGGGGCGATCCGTCCGGCCATTTGGACGCGGACGGGGTGCCCAATCTGGGCGAATTCGTGGCGGACACCGATCCGAGCAATCCGGCGTCGTACCTGAGCGTTTCGATTGCGCGAACGAATGCCGAGATGGAGCTTCATGTGCCCTCATCGGCCCACCGGCAGTACGATTTCGAGGTCAATGACAACTGGTGCGATGATCCGAATTCTACCGCGCCGTGGGGCGTCATTAGCGCGAACGTGCGAGGAGATGGCAAGATGATCTCCGTTGCGGACAACTCGGTGACCAACGCCAGCATCTATCGGGTTCGCGTCCATCTGCCGTAACGCTAAATAGGAGCCATCAGAGCCATCAGGGCCGCGTCTCAAGAGCCATCAGGGCCGCGTCTCAAGATTCAAGAATCCAATCATTCTTTGCATCGGCATTTTATTCTCAATGATCTGCTGATATAGAAGCTTTCTAAGAAAGCAGCTCCTGCCAATTCTCGAATCTTGAGACGTGGCCCTAATGGCCTCATCCGACGCCCCGCCCGAAACGGCGGGGCCTCGTCTTTTAGGTGGCCCGGCTTCTTCCGCCTACGTCCCGCGAGCGGGATTATGGCGTGACAAGCCGAAGACGGGCTCTTCACGCAGCTCGTCAAGAAGACGGAATTTGTCGTGAACTATTTTTCTTGAGATCCTGTTCTTTGGAGCCGGAGCGACCTCGCTCCGGTTTCTATGACGTCTGCTCCGAGACGTCGCATGTACACAACGAAAGCCTCCAGCCCGTCGTCCCTCGAAAAATCGCCTTCCGTCATGAAAGCCTCCAACGAATGAAGACGCCCCAAATCGTTCGAAATCGTCAGGAGACAGATTGGGAGTGCCCGCGGAATACGCGAAAAAACGCGAAAGAGGAGGGCTGATGATTCCCTGCTGTCCTGCGTGTCTCGCGAGGGATCTTTGCCTGCATCCATTTCCGCGCGCTCTTAGCGGTTTCTCGCTAACTTCTAATTTAAGGGCTGACCCCGGATCTTAATAATCTTAATCGTAATCTTAATCGTCTCCGACAAAACAGAGAAAGATTATGATTATGATTACGATTATGATTAAGAGGGGGGCCATTCGGGTCGGACCAAACCTTTGTCCTGAATCGTAACAGAGTACGTAGAAATTGGCGCTTTAGGGCTTTTTCAGAGCGCATGGGGACACATTTGTGCAACTTTCACCCACGAAACTTTCCGGTCGGTCGACTGTCTGTTCGTGGAGGCCATCAACGGGCTCGATGGCAGGGAAAAGGAGCCTTAAACAAAACGGTGGAAAAGGAGAGGTTATGAGGACAAATTTGTGGATCGCGGCGATGATGGTGGCGGTAATGTCTGCTTCGATGACCGGTTGGGCGGCCGTGGTGCCTATCCGTTTGGAAAGCGCTTACACGACGCTCACCCCGGTGGGAGAGCACCAATATAATTTTACCGTACACACCAAGATCATGGGGCCGCTGGCCAAGCAAACGGTCATCTTAAATTATAAGGTGAATGGCGGAGGGTGGAATCAGGATGTTATGGAGCTTGTCGCCGTCAATACAAACGCCTCGTTGGCGACCTATCAACTGTCGATGCCTGCATTGGGACCCATTCAGTTTAATTTCAGCTTCAAGTATGCAGGGGGCGAATATACCTGCAACGATTACGACAAGTCCTTCAGCTTGACGGACGATTGCTCCATGACGGGTTCGGGGGTCGTGGGATTTAAAGTGAACCTGGACTGGGCGGAAGTCTATCGCCGTCTCGTCCCGTTGAAGGTCGGCAATCAGATCGTGGCGTATTTGCCCTATACCGGGTTGAAGGGCGAAATTCTGGCGCCGACCTCGGATTCCGCCATTTCGGTGCGAGTCCGTTATTTCAAGCCCGACGGCAGCTATGTGGATGTGGACGCCAAACATATAGATTCTCCGGATTGCGGCGGTTCCTTGACGGTATGGGCGTTTGATGTGCTCTTCGCCAAGATGTACGCCAGCTTTGAGCCGGCGCCCTTCTCGGTTTACATCCTCGACCAATACGGCAAGAAGACCTTTGACGACAACTTTGGGATGAAGTATCCGGCCATAAAGGGAAGCCCTTTGGACTGATCCAGTTAATCGGTTAATCAGAGGTTCCCTTGGTGGGTTAGTAAGCGCCCCGCCGGCAACGGCGGGGCGCTTGTTTGAAAGTCTTTCGAATTTCCGACACGAACTATCCGTGTGGCACGACTGTTTTTCATGAGAACGACTCATTGAGGTCTTTGCTTAAAGGAGGATGTAGAACCATGAATAGATTTATGAAGAAGATTCATCCGGAGTTTGGGCTGGCTCCTGCGCTCAAGGCGGCGGTCGCGGTTTGCTGCGCCGTCTTGCTGTCGGCAACGGTTTTGAAGGCTCAGTCCATCGCTCTGCCCGACTCGTCCATGAACCGGGCCTACGAGCAGGGCTCTTTGCTGGTGAAATTCAAGGATCCGACCCTGTCCGAACCGCAACGGGAATCCATCCGGCAGTCCTATCGGGCGCAACGCCGAAAACAATTCGCCCGGACGGGGCTGGAGCTTTGGCAACTGGACAACTCTTACAAGGTTTCCGGATTATGCCGGGAGTTGGCGGGCAGACCCGAGATCGAATATGCGGAACCGAATTACAGCATCCATGCGGACCTGACGCCGAACGACGAGAAGTTTGCCCAGCAATGGAACCTGAATAATACCGGCCAGCTTCCCGGCAGCGTGGCGGGCGCGGACATTGACGCTCCGGAAGCCTGGTCGATCCATGTCGGCAGCAAATCGATTATTGTCGCCGTGATCGACACAGGCGTGGACTACAATCATCCCGACTTGGCGGCGAATATATGGAAAAATCCAAAGGAAATCGCCGGCAATGGCTTGGATGACGACGGGAATGGATATGTCGACGACCTCCACGGCATCGACGCGATGAATGGCGATAGCGATCCGATGGACGATCACTATCATGGCACTCATTGCGCCGGCATCATTGGCGCCTCCGGCAACAATCAAAAAGGCGTGGCGGGAATCTGCTGGAATGTGAGCATCATGCCGCTCAAGCACATGGATTTCAAGGCAGACGGCAATGTCGCCACCGCCGTGGAATGCATCGAGTACGCCATCGAGCACGGCGCCCGGATCATCAGCGCCTCCTGGGGCGAACCGCAATATTCTTTTGCGCTCTACGACGCCGTCAAACAGGCCTCCCAGGCCGGCATTCTGTTTTGCACGTCGGCTGGAAACGAAGGTAACGATTTGGTGCTCACCCCCCAATATCCGGCGTGTTACGACTTGCCGAACATCCTCGTCGTCACCAGTACGGATAACAAAGATCAGTTGGCCAACCATAACTTCAGCGAGCACATCGTTCATATCGCGGCGCCCGGCGTATCCATCCTGAGCACGTACCCCGATGGAAAGTACAAGTTGCTCTCGGGAACTTCCATGGCGACGCCGCTGGCGGCGGGAACGGCGGCGCTGACCTTGTCCTCCTGGCCGAAAATGCCCCTGACCATGCTGCACGAAATGCTGTTGGATACGGGAAAGAGCAAGCCGGAATTTGCCGCGGCCGTCATGACGAGCCGGCGTTTGAATGCCCGTCAGGCGCTCATCCGGGCGAAGGGCGGCCATTATCTGACGTTTGATCGGTCCCGGTATTTTACCGGCGCCAAAGCCAAGATCCTGTTGTACGACGGCGAAACGCAGGATTACTCTCCACGGCTCGTTTCTGTTTCCACCAGCGGCGGCGATTCCGAAACGCTGCTGCTCCACTCCAGCTCTCATCTGAAAGGCTTGTTTACCAACTCCATGCCGGTCGCCTATCTGAAATCAGCAGCGGCGCCCGGCCTGAAAAACGGCAAGCTGGAGGGCGGCCATGACGTCAAGCTCTTCGCTACGTATAAGAGTCCTGTCACCCTTCGCACGTTGAAGGACGAAGCTCAAATCGATCTTCAAGTGAAAGTGGGCGTGACCGAGCTGCCCGCTTTTGTGGCTTTCCCTGACTTCCACATGGATCTCGACGGCGTGGTGAACGGAAATGTGCCGGTTCAAATCCTGGTCAGCAACGTGAACTCGCACTATTCGACTAAAATCGATTTTACGCCCACCGATAAGAACAATCACTGGAAGCTGCCTTCGTTCCCCTTGATGTATGGCAATAATAAAATCTGTCTTCTGGCAAGCAATCAATATGGTTCTTCGCTGAACAGAACGCTCCAGCTTGTGATCGTGACGGGATTCGTCGGCATGAATTACGTCGATGCGGCATCCAAGAATCCTTGCTGGCCGTACCTGTCATGGGAAACGGCTTCCACCAACATTCAAAATGCCATCAATGCCGCCGCCCAAGGAAATATCGTTCTAGTCCAAAGCGGCGTCTATAAGGAAGCCGTCGTGCACGAAATCCCGACCCTTGACCTGACCATCCGGAGTGTTAATGGATCTGGAAGCACCACCATAGATGGCGAGGGGTTGAGAAGGCCGGTTACCTTGCGCGGCGGACGTTTGGAGGGATTTAAGATTACGGGTGGATGTACTACGCAGCAGGGGGGCGGAGCCTACCTGGAGCATCAAGCCATTCTCAAGGATTGTTTAATTTCCGACAATAATGCTAGTCAATTGGGCGGTGGCGTTTTTGCCCAGGAATACAGTCAAATCCAAAGCTGCCAACTGAGCGGCAACAAGGCTGAAAGCGGGGCGGGTGCGGCCTTGATAAAGGGGGCGCAGATCCTGAACAGCACCATCAAGGCCAACAAGCTTATTGCAGGCGGGAGCGGCGCGGGCTTGTCCTGCGAAGACGCGCTCGTGGAGAACTGCGTCATTACGTTCAATCTGGGGAGCGGCTATGGAGGCGGCGCCTCTGTGAGATACACGACCCTTAAGGGCTGTGTCTTCGAAAACAACACCGCCTACCATGGCGGGGGGATTCAAGCCGAGGAATCAACCGTCTTGTCCTGTTCTTTCAAGGGAAATACCGGCAGTTTTGGCGGGGCGGCCATTAAAGGCAAAGGCAGCCTGAATCTGGACGACTGCATCATTAGCGGTCATACGGCCGGTTGTGCCGTTAAGCATGAGGGAGTTTCCAGTGGGAATTTGCTGGCCATGAGCAATTGCTATTTGAGCGGCAATAGCGCGGGCTTGCAGGCCTCCGGCGACGTCGCTATTCACAACTGCGCCTTCGAGTACCAACTCGCAAGTACGCCGGTCGTCTACGTAACAGGCGGCGACCTGGACGTGCGAAATGTTCTGATCGCCAACAATCAGGGGATCGGCTTGCAGGTTGATCAATCGACGGGGGTCGTATCGTATGCTACGATTGCCAACAACAAAGACGTTGGTCTTCTTCTGTCCGGCAATTCGTCCGTTGACGCATCCCATTCCATTCTGTGGGGGCAAGTGAAGAAGAATTGGTCCGTGTCGGGGAATGAGCATAGCTTTACGTATTGCTGCACGACTCCGCTATTGGGTTTGCCGGATGCCCAGGGCTGCTTCGACGCCAATCCTCTATTTGTGAAGGGGCCGCTGGGGGACCAGTATCTAAGCCAAACGACAGCCGGGCAGGCGAAGAACAGTCCCTGCGTGAATGCCGGGGTGTCGGGCCTGGCGGTCCCGGAAGGATCCACGCGCACGGATGAAGTTCCGGATGCCGCCTCGCCGGATTTGGGATATCACTATCCCATTCCATAGTGCAGAATGGCATGTAGGTTTGAAATCGGCGGTGTGCGGGGGCCATATGGAGACGTCCCGGATAGTATATAAAAGTATCGAAGTCATTGGATGGCCGGCAGCTATACGGGAAGTCGCGACCGCGTGGCCCCTCGCATGCGTTAACGGCGCTTGTGAAAAATGGTATCGTAGGATGGAGGAATTGATTTGACGAAAACGCGCTAGACGCGACGACTCAAATTCGCCGGAGTTGTAATGATTCGAAACCCATATGGGGCCAAGGTCTCGCCATTGCGCTGGTGCGTTATGGCCTTATGGCTTTCCTGCCTGCCGTCGGCATGGGCACAGGCGGGCGGCGCCATAACGTGCGGCCTTTCGCCTGACGAGGCCGTGACGGCCGGCGCGCAGTGGAGCGTTTATGATGGGCAAACCATCGAATGGAAGGACACCCGGGCCGTAGTGAGCAACTTGGCGCCGGGCCCCTACGCCGTTACCTTCAAGTCGATCGATGGCTGGGTGACTCCCGTCGATCAGCAAGTTCAGGTTTTAGCAAACCAGACCAATCGGCTGATGGGCGCCTATGAAGTGAATAATCCGCAAGGCGTGCTTCAGGTTTATCTGGAACCTTCGAACGCCGTGGCCGGCAGCGCCCGGTGGAGCTTGTCGCCCGGTTCGAATTGGATGGCGGACGGGGCGTGCGCCGCCAATCTGGCCGCAGCCAACTACACGGTTTACTTCAAAGAAATCAATGGCTGGATCAGTCCTTGCCAGCAGACAATTCCCGTGACGCAAGGCTGGGTGCGGTGCTTTGGAACTTACCAGCAGGCCCACTCGCTGACCCTGCAGGCCTTTTTGCAGGGCCCGTATGACGCCGACACGCATCGAATGACCACCGCCTTGAACGTGCCGCTGACTTCCCCCTATGCAGACGATGTCCGCAGCGTCTCCTCTTTGCCCAGCAACGTCACCGATTGGATTCTGATCCAGCTTTACCGTCCGGGCAGCTCTTCCCCGGAAGTTTCACGCAGTGCCTTTCTGCAATACGATGGAAGCATTGTCGGCGAAGCCGGCGAAACCGCCATCACCATGCCGGTGAGCAGTTCTTCCTACGACATCGTGCTCAAGCATAGAAACCATTTGGCCGTTCGGTCTGCTGGTCCTGTTTCATTTACGAATCAGTCGGTCGTCTATTGCTTCCATACGAACTCGTCCTGTTTTTATCGGGGAACCAATGCAGCCGTTCAACTGGACGCAACTTATTGGGGTATGATCGCCGGCGACGCGGACGGCGACGGCGAAGTCCAGGCCGCCGATGCGCTTTTTTATGCGTCGCAAACCAATCAGACCGGCTACTTGCCCGCCGATTTTAACTTCGATGGCGCGGCGAATACGAACGACCTCGGCCTTTGGACCGGCAACCAGGACAGCTATTCGCAGGCGACCAATGGAGGCGTGTGGCTGGCGGACAATGTAAGTCTTTCGCCGGCCATCCTGACCGTCGTGACGAATGCGAGCCATACGTTCACGATTTCAGGAGCCACGGGAACGCTGGTTTGCACTTTCACCAAAAACCAAAGCGGCGGCAGCCTGAATTCATTGAACAGCACGGACTTGATTTATCAGGCCGGCGCCGCCTCGGGTTGCTCCGACGTCATCGAAGTCTGGGATTCGTCCAATCAATTGGCACGGGCGCGGATCAATGTGATCGCCATGACCAACGGGCCTGCTTACGGCAAGGCCATCATCGTGGCCGGCGCCGCCGGGGACTCCGATCCCAATCGGCCGGCCACGCATTATCTGGCGCAAAAAGCTTACGAAACCTTGCTTTACCGGGGCTTCGATGCCGACGCGATTCAGTATCTAAGCTTTGAAACGGGGCCGGGGATCGATGGCGCCGTCTCGCTGGCCCAGGTAGCCGCCGCCTTCACCAATTGGGCGACCGATGCCGATCCCTTGTTTGTTTACCTGGTGGACCACGGGTCCTATTCCCCCGAGAACGCCTACTTCCATCTGAACGCAACGGAGTCGCTGTCCGCCACCCAACTGGATGGATGGCTCGATAATCTGCAGGATGAACAGGACGCCGACGTTTCCCTCGTGATCGATTGCTGCAATGCCGGCCAGTTTGCCGGACTGCTCGCGTATGAGGGCGCCGCCCAGCGCCTCGTCTACGCCGCCTGCGGCGTCAATGAAGCCACGTATTTCATTGCCGGCGGCCAGGTGAGTTTTTCGGAGGCCTTTTTCAACGGCATCCTGTTGGGCTACGACTTGGAGGCTGCCTTCCAGACCGCCACCAATGCGATCGGCGCCTATCAGCATCCGCAAACGTACAACAACGGGGCATCCGGCCAAGGCCTTTATCTGGGGCCCACTTTCATTACGGCCATCGACCTTCCCTCCATCGGCACGATGTCCGGTCATCAAACACTCAACTACACCGATTCCGCTTTGGTGTGGGCCGACGACATCGTATCGGCGAATCCGCTGGTGCGGGTGTGGTGCTCCATCCTGCCGCCGAATCAAAACCCGGATCCCAGCGTGGCGGTCCGTTTTGTTCCGGAAGTGGAGTTCTCTTACAACGTGAACTGGGGCCGCTACGAAGGCACGGCGCTGGGACTCAGCCAGACCGGCGTCTACACGGTCGTGTTTTATGCGAAGGACAGCCTGGGCAACATTTCGATGCCGCGCGTCAGCACGATTACCCAAACGTCGTTCGACGAAAAGGTGATCATCGTGGCCGGCGGTTCCACGAATGATGCCTCGTGGTCGGCCATCAACAACATGGCCCATCTGACCTATATGACGTTCCTGGGCCTCAAGCTGGACAAGAACGCCATCCGCTATTTGAATGCCGATGGCCATCAAGATGTGGATGGCGATGAACTCTCCGACGTGTACGGCTTGCCGAATTTACAGGAGCTGGGAAAAGCCATTACCAACTGGGCCAATCGGGCGGACAAGCTGACGGTCTACATCATCGCCGCCGAGACCAACGGCGAATGCCGGTTAACCCCATCGGACAACTTGAATGCGGTTACGTTGGACTATTGGCTGGACCTTTTCCAAGCCTTTGATAACTCCTTAAACGTCATCGTCGAGATGCCCAATGCCGAAGGGTTCATCCCCGGTTTGTTGCCGCCGGAAAACCGGCAGCGCATTGTCATCGCCAGTTCGGGTTACGGACAACCTGCTTTGTGGCAGGCGAACGGGATGATTAGTTTCACCGCCTATTTTATGAGCCACTTGTTCCTGGGCGAAACGGTGGGCGGGGCCTTCGACAAGGCGCGCATCGCCGTCTACAACGCCTCCGGCGCCCAACAGACGGCCTTGATGGATGACGATGGGGACGGCTTCGCCAACGAGAAAATCGAAGAGGCTGATTACGCCAACAGAAGCTATCTGGCTCCCGCCGCCGTGCCCGCCGAAGGAGCGCCCACGATCGGCAGCGTCGTGTCGCCGGTCTGGATCGACGCCACCAACTCGGCCGTCATTTGGGCGGCGAACGTGACGGACGACTACGGGATTTCCAATGTTGTTTGCTATGTCGCCTCGCCGGGTTTTGCCGTCACCGGCCTTCTGACGCAAACCGCCCTCGTGTGGAATCCGGCCAACCTTCGTTATGAAACCACGCTCAGCGGCTTGACGAATCAGGGTTCCTACAACCTCACGTTCCAGGCGTTGAATGTTAATGGGCAGTGGTCGGCGCCGGTTCAGTCGTTCTTGATCGGACGCGATATGTACGAGCCGGATGATGAAAGCGCGCAGGCCACGGACTTCGCCGTCGGCATCGCGCAATCGCACAACTTCCATTCGGCCGCGGACGAGGATTGGGTGAAGTTCTATGCGGGCTCCGGCTATGTCTTCCAGATCGATGCCGAACAAACAGGGAGCAATATCGATCTGCGCCTGGACGTGTATTATGAGCGGTTCGATGGCGATTTGCTGCCGGTGGCCACGAATGTCGACAGCTATGGCCGAGGCATCGGCCATGCCGAGCAGGTCACGCTCGACATGGTCAATGGCTCCGCCTGGACGTCCGGCGTATATTTCGTCCGGGTCAACTCGGCCGTTCCAAACGGGTGGGGCGTCGACAGCGGCTACCAACTTCACATTTATCTTCCGTCCGGCGGACAACTGATCATCATGGCCATTAACGGCCTGACCGGCTTGGCCGTGCCGGATGCCCTGGCGACGATCAACGACGCCAGTTCGCTATATTTCAACGGCAGCACGACCGTTTCCAAGGACATGAACGGCGCCTGCAAGGTAAAAGCTCTTGCCCCCACCGGCTACTTCCCCGTGCAGGACAGCGTCCTGTCCGGCCAGGTGGATAACTTGGGAAATCAGACCTATGGAAATCCCCGTATCGTGCCGTCGGGTTGTCATTTTACCAGCTTCCAGTTCATGCCGTACGTGCGAGTCGATGGGCAGGCTTTGGATGCGGTCGTTGGATCGTTTGTGAGCGACGCCAAAGTTTCCTTCACGGCCGCCAGCGGCAATCTGAGCGGCATCGTTTATACGCAGTATCCCAATCGGGCTGTCTACGGAACGCCGTGGCAGACGGAATCCGACGGAGGCTTTCCCACCAATGTGCTGCTTCCTCCCATCACCTGGAATTTGCTTGTCGAAAAAAGCGGCTACTCCAATCTGGTTGTGGCCGGAACGATATCCTTGTCGCTGACCGCGACCAACCTCGGGACGTTTTATCTGCGCCCCGTCGACCAAAACGGCAATGCCCTGCCGGACGCCTGGGAAGCAGCCTTCTTCTCCCCCGGCAGCAATGTGTTGGCGCAGGCGGATGCCGATGCGGACGGACTCAATAACTGGCAGGAATATATGGCCGGCACGGACCCGACCAATCACAATAGTTGGTTTGGCTGCACGACAGCGCCCACGGCCTCTCTTGGATCTTTGACCTTCACCTGGCCTGTCGTCCCTGGCCGCGTCTACCAAGTTCAACGCGCCGGCCTGCTGCAAGCCAACCCGTGGCAGCCGGCCTCCGCCGTCGCCACCGCCGCCGCCAGCCAAACCTCCATGCAATGGACCGACTCCAGCGTCCTGACCTCCACCCAAAGTTTCTACCGCCTGAAGATCGTTCCGCCTCAGCCGTAAACGGTTCCCGTCGCCTGCAAGAAGGTTTGTATTTTGGAGGGTCGCGCTCCGTCGCGACCGGTAGAAGAAGGCTAGGTCCCAAACGGCGCAACCACTTGCAGGCCGGGAATGTTTTTGCTCACGTCGGATTCGTGTCCGGCGGTGAAGAGCAGTTTCAAATTGGGGCCGGCGTCCATGGTGAAATACAGGGGCAAGCCTTCGGCGCGCAGTTTCCAGATGGTGTGCATGGCGGCGACCGATTCGGGCTTCCAGTAAAGAATGGGCGGTTCGGTGGCGATCATGGTGGCATGCATGGCCAGGGCATTGCTTTCGGCGGTCTGCCCCAGACGGACAAAATCGTGAGCGCGTATGGCGTTGCGGATGAGCGTCAAGTCTCGTTCCACCTGCCGGGGCCAAGCTGAGTAGAGCATCGAGGCGTTGACGGTTTGTTTCATCCCGGCGCGCGAGCCGACAGGCTTCTCCTCGCTGCTGAGGACGAGCAACCCCATTCTCAATTCCGGCCAGGACGCCTCCATGCGTTCGGCAAAGGAGTCCATGCCATCGTCCGCCTGTCCGGCCTTCCACTCGACAAAGCCCTCGTAAACGGAGCGGGCGGCGCTGCCGCTGCCCAGACGAGCGAGGATGGACAGTTCGCGCCGCGACAAGTTCCAGCCAAAGAATGGGTCAAGAGCGAGGACGAGCGCCGCAAAGCCCGATGCCGAAGAGGCGAACCCCGCTGCGGTGGGGATGGTATTCTCGGCGTCCAAACGAAAAAAGAAGTCCGGTTGAGGGCGAAACAAATCGAGAAAGGCCTTTGCTCTTTTATAGAACGACGTTGAGGCCTCCAGCGATTTGCCGTTCAGACTAATGTGGTCGTCTCCCGGGCTGCGCGACAGCCGGACTTTCGAGCCCAACTGCGCGAGCGAAATGGAGAGGCTTGAGGTAACCGGCAAATTCAATTCCTCGTCGCGTTTGCCCCAGTATTTGCACAAGGCAATATTGGCAGGAGCAAAAGCTTCGCTTTGCGCGGTCTCGCCCGAATAAGCCGGCACGATCCGGCGAACGATATCTTGTTTGGTCAGCATCTTGTCGATGACTATGAATCAAACCACAATGAGCTTCAAGGCTCAAAGAGATGTAATCCCTTCCCTCAGCGCATACTTGGTCAATTCGGCCACGCTGTGCAGGTTGAGTTTTTCCATGATGTTGCGCCGATGCGTTTCGACCGTTTTTACGCTGACGCGCAGTTGGCCGGCGATTTCTTTTGTGGCCAACCCTTCGGAAAGCAGTTGCAGCACCTCCCGTTCTCTCTCCGTCAACACGGCAAACGCCGAGTTTGACGAAGCATCAGGCGACACCCGGTTATCCACCACGACGCCGGTTATGTCCGGACTCAGATATTTTTTTCCGTGCATAATGGCGTCGATGGCGCGACTGAGTTCCTCGTAAGCCGTATGTTTTAACAAATAGCCGCTCGCGCCTGCTTTCAGCATTTCGATGACAAAGCGATAATCGGCATGGGCGGATAATCCCAGGATTTTTGCATTGGGATTTAAGCGTTTGATCTTACGCGTGGCTTCAATGCCGTTAAGATCCGGCATGGCCACATCCATCACGATGACATGAGGCGCGAGTTTTTCGGCTTGTTCGACCGTTTCGCTGCCGCTGCTGGCTTCACCCACCACCTGTACATTGCTGTCTGCCGCCAGAAGCGCCTTGAGTCCGTCGCGCATCAGTTGATGATCGTCTGCGATAATTAGCCTGATTGGCATGAATCCCCCTATTTCGTAAGCCCATTATACTGTATTGCATTTCCTTCATTTCACAACTGGCGCAGGATCTTTGCGGAGCAAGGGGGCTTCAGAGCAGAAGCCCCACGATGCCATAGACGATGAGGTAAATCGCAACGATATAATTCAGCAGTTTGGGCATGAACAAAATGAGCACGCCGGCCAAAATGGATAAGCCGTATAAAATGGCAGCTTCACGGTTGATCATGATCCGGCGCCTTTCGAACTGTAATGCGGCTGCAACAATGACGCGATGCCGTGCATGGGCCTTCGCGGCGACCAGGCTGTTTGGTTCATTGGCAAGACCGTCAAGGTTCCTTTCGGGCCGCCTTCCGCAGCGTCTTCGGGCCGGCATTGGAGGTGGAAGTCGCCGGCCCGGGTGGCGTCAAATTGGACGGTTCCCTTTTGGTCGGCGCGAAGCGTATGCCGAATGTTATAGCCGGCTATTTCCAGGGCGCGAGCCGTTTCCAGGTTGGCGATTTCCAAACGGACTTTTTCTCCCTGGCGAACTACGACCGAAGGAGGAAAGATTCGATGGTTATTCAGCATGATGGCGATGACCCGTTCTCCGTTCCGTGCCAGTCCTGCCGGCTCGATGGCTTGAGGTTGGCTTCCATTAGCAGTCAAAGATTCCCACATGGATAAATGCGTGTTGTTATATGCACAGCCTAAAAGCATGACGCCTCCCAATAAAAGACTTGCCGCCACTTCCAATCGTATGGATGGTTGCCTCCGGTTTTTCATGAATCCTTCATTCCGTGTTTTCGCGATGCGATTTTGTGATTTCGCCGGGAAGGCATTTGAATTGTCGGCCTTCCCGGGAAATCGTTCTTGAGCAATAGTTCCAGGCTTGTACAGCCCTTAGGTCTTTGACATGGCGTGTTTGCTTTGAGATTTCATCGCGGCCTTGAAGGGCTGCCCCGCATAAATAACGGCTTTGGCGGCGCCCAGAGATGCGATGGTTCGGGTTTGTTTTTCGCGCAATCGCGTCAGGTGCATTTCGTAGAGCAGCTCCTGGCGGGCGCTTTCGCGGTCTTGTTTGGTCACTACCGGCGTCTCGGGATGTTCTATCATGGCAATTTCCCGGGCTCGTTCCTCAACGCTGGAGATCGAATCGGCATCCAGATCCTGAGGTCCCGGCTCCACTTCGTCCGTCCATTTGTTCTTTTGCGTTGTCATCATGGTCCCCTGATTAGAAGTATCTGACCTGTATTTCCTTTCGCCTGCACAGCGGCTTCCCGTCTCCTTCGCGGCGGACGCCTTGCTGTTTATATGGCGGCACCCTACGCGGAAAAGGAGCCGGCTTAAATCGGGCGTTTCCTGACCCTGGGCATCGAATAACCTGATGTGAGGCGGTCATATGTCGTTGGATCAAAGGTAATTTATGAAGTTTAGGGGCCGGGAAAAACGAACGAGCTGGTTCCTCTGGGCCGCCGCAGCCAACGGCTGGATCACCCTTCGACCGAAGAATTCGCAGCAGCTGTGCAGGCGTAAGACGCATGACCATAATGATCTATGCGTTGTTGCCGCCTGCGCCTGCCGAAACGAATTGGCCTGCGACGCTCGATTACGCTTAACAAAATTAAATGTTACCGGTATCTTGGTGGCATGTTTTTCTCCTGTTGTTCAACGTTAACCAGAAGGAAGTATCATGCGACATAAGCTATTACTGGTGGGGATTATTGCCTTGTCTGCTCATCTCGGCGCACAGGCCTCGTCAGCTCAGTCTCTTTTATCCAATGGGGATTTCGAAACGGCTTTTAGTGGCAGCGACGTGGGAAATTGGTTTGCGTGGGGCGGTGCGGAGCGGTCCAATTGGCAGGCGCACAACAGCGCCTATTCCCTGATCGTAAAGGGATCGTGGAGCGGCCTGGACTATGGCGGCGCCGAGCAGAAAATTCCGGTGTTGGCCGGCGGCACGTATGAAGCGGACTTTTTTCATTATTGGGATAACGGCTTCACGGCCGGTTTGCGCAACTTCGATGTGGCTTGGCGGGACTCCAATGGAACGGTTCTCCGCACGGATTCTTTTGCGATCGACTTTTCCGGCGGCGAGTCGGTCTGGCATGCAAACGGCCCGTATGTCGTGACGGCGGCGGTCGGTTCCGTCGAAGCGGAAGTCCGCTTCAACTTCTCCGGAGTCGGCAGCGGCGGCGCCTGCTACGTGGATGATGCCTCCTTCCAACTCCTGGCTCCTCCCGCGCCTTCGTTCTTTCAGTGCAGCGGCGGAGAAATCCTGGACCCCGACGGACAGCCTTTCCTTATTCGGGCGCTGGTGTTGAGCGGCTGGCATGTGCCCGAGGCCTACATGTGGAAGATCAACTCGGTTCATAGCCGGCATCTGTTCTCGTTTACCGACATGAACAATCGCATCGATTCGATATTGGGCGCGGCGGATGCTCAAGCCTTCTGGGACTCTTATCGCACGAATTTCCTGACCGAAGCGGATGTCGCGGATTTCGCCGCGCAAGGCTTCAACACGTTTCGCATGCCGTTTAATTATCGGTTGCTGAGCCCGCAAGACACTCCGGGCGTCTACAGCGAAGCAGGCTTTCAGGTTCTCGACCAGATCATCCAGTGGAGCAAGAATCATGGCCTGAAGGTCATTCTCGACATGCATGCCTGCCCCGGCGGACAGGCCAGCGAGCCCTACGCAGATCCGGAGCATACGTTCTGGGTTTGGAGCACCGAGCTTTCCAATTGGGTCGAAGCGGGCGTGGCTTGCCTCTGGCAGGACAATCAGGAATATTTCAACCAGACCGGACGTACGGCCGCTTCCAACAAGCAACGCATGGCGGACATCTGGCAGACCATCGCCAACCGGTACAAAGACGAACAGGCGGTTCTCGGTTACGAATTGATTAACGAACCGCACTTGCCGGACGGCGTGACCTCCAACGACCTGCGCAACTTGCTCATCCAGGTGACCTCCGCCATCCGGGCGGTCGATACGCACCACATCCTCTTTGTGGAAGGCGACATGTTCGCCGAAATGATCGATGGGCTGCTGCCCCCGTGGGATTCGAACATGGCCATTGCGTTTCACAAGTACTGGCGGCCGGCGATCTACGATCAGATTCAGCCTTATGTCGATGCGCGCAACCAGTACGACATTCCCTTGTGGATGAGCGAGTCGGGGGAGAACTCCAATCCCTGGTTTTACGAGCTGAAGACCCTGCTCGAGGCCAACAACATTGGCTGGAGCTGGTGGGGCTACAAGAAGGTCGACACGATTGCCGCGGCGTATTCGGCCGAGATCACGACCAACTATCAGTATGTCATCGATAATTTCTGGGACAGCCCGATCGACGCCGGCCGCGCGAAACAGGGCCTGATGGAATTGGCCAATCGCCTGAATACGACGAACTGCGACTACGACCCGGGGTACTACGCCTCGCTGCTCGATCCCCAATTCGGGACCGCCAACAAGCCGTGCCTCACGATGACGATTCCGGGAACGATTAACTGCGTCGACTACGATCTGGGCAATCAGGGCATTGCCTATAGCGACACGCGCTATGAAAACAACGAATGGCTTGGAGACGGCTGGAACAACGGCTGGACCTGGCGCAATGACGGCGTCGATATCGCGAAAACGACTTTCGGCTGCGGCTACAAGGTGGGCTGGGCCGAAAGCGGCGAATGGCTGAAGTACACGGCGAACATTCCTGCGGCCGGCAAATACGACATCACCTTCTCCGTGGCCACGCCCAACTCCGGCAAGACGCTGCAGCTTCGGCTGGACGGCAATGCGCTGACCGGCGTTTTGACCGTGCCGAACACCGGCGGCTGGGACGCCTGGCGGACGTTTACCGTCCAGCGCGTCAATCTGCCGCAAGGAACGCACACGTTCACGTTGAGCATCGTCAACGGCGGCTTCGACATTTCCAAGATCGTCTTCGTCAAACGATAAGTTAACGCTGCCGCAATCGTTGAGTCGAACAAGGGCGCCCCGAACCATCGGGGCGCCTTTTTCTGTTAGGTAGGGCCGCGGCCAGTCCTGGCCGCGAATCGCAGGCAGGAATGCGTGCGGCTTGACACGCCCCTGCGTTGCCCTTACCTTTGCGCCTGTTGTCAGCCGGGGTGTCCTGCCGAATGGCCGGACTGAGATTATACCCGATGAACCTGATCCGGATCATGCCGGCGGAGGGAGCGCAGGAAAGCTGAGAAGCGCCCTCATTGTCAGGGCGCTTTTTTTATTGGAGCGTTATGAAGGTTATATTGAATGGCGAGCCGCTTGACTTGGCGTTGAACGTTACGGTGAACGATGTGCTGGAGAAAATCGGTGCGGCGAATAAAACCGTGGCGACGGTGGTCAACGAGGAGCTCGTTCGCTCGAACGACCGGGCGAACCGCCGGCTGCAAGAGGGCGACCGGATCGAGATCCTGAATTTTGCGGGCGGAGGCTAATAGAATGGGCACATTAAAAATCGGGGCCTACGAATTCTCGTCGCGGCTGATTCTCGGCACCGGCAAGTTCAGCGACGTCGATACCATGCTGAGCGCCCTTCGCGCCTCCGGAACCCAGCTCGTGACGGTCGCTCTCCGGCGCTTCAACCGGGAACGGGCCGAAGACGATTTGTTGGGACCCCTGGCGGCGCTGAACGGAATTACCCTGATGCCCAACACCTCCGGCGCGATGAATGCGCGCGAGGCCGTCAAGGCGGCCCTGATCGCAAGGGAGCTTTGCGGAAGCCTCTTTATCAAAGTGGAGATTCATCCGAATCCGCAGCATTTGATGCCCGATCCCATCGAAACCTACGAAGCGGCCAAGATCCTGGTGAAAGAAGGCTTTCTGGTCATGCCGTACATTCCGGCCGATCCGGTGCTGGCCAAGCGGTTGGAGGAGCTCGGCTGCGCGTCGGTCATGCCGTTGGGTTCCGCCATTGGGAGCGGGCAGGGCCTGGCTACCGCCGGAATGCTCCGGATCATCATTCAGGAGAGCCTCATCCCGGTGATCGTGGATGCCGGTTTGCGGTCGCCTTCGGAAGCCTGCGCCGCCATGGAAATGGGCTGCTCGGCCGTGTTGGTGAACAGCGCCATTGCCGCCGCCGTCGATCCGTCGGCCATGGCCAAAGCCTTTGCTCACGCGGTGGACGCCGGCCTGCAAGCTCAACGCGCCGGGTTGATGCCCAAAGGCGACGTAGCCGTGGCTACCAGCCCCTTAACGTCGTTCTTGTCATGAATGCGTCTGGCGAAATCGACGATGGCTCAAAGGCATTGGCTGAACTTTTGTCCTTTCAGTCCTTGTTGTCTTTGGAGTCTCTCGCCCAACGCGCCCAGGCCCTGACCCTGCGCCGCTTCGGCCGAACCATCTCGCTCTACGTGCCGCTTTATCTTTCGAACTTCTGTTCCAGCGGTTGCGCCTACTGCGGCTTTGCAGCAGATCGAAAGACGCCCCGCAAGCGGCTGACCTTTGAAGAAACGCAGAACGAGCTTTCCGCTTTGAAGCAAATGGGCTTCGATGAGGTTCTCCTGCTCACCGGCGAACGAACGCCTCAAGCCGATTGCGATTATCTGGCCTCTTGCGTGAAGCTCGCGGCAAAGGTTTTTCATCGGGTAACCATTGAAGCTTTTCCGATGAGCGTGGAGGAATATAAGGCGCTGGTGCAAGCGGGCTGCACGGGCGTTACGCTTTATCAAGAGACCTACGATCGCGCACAATATGACCAGTTGCACCGCTGGGGTCCCAAAAAGGATTATGACGCCCGCCTGGAAGCGCCGGAACGGGCTCTTGAAGCCGGGATGCGAACGGTGGGCCTGGGCGTGTTGCTGGGGCTTTCCGATCCGGTCGCGGAGGCTTTGGCGCTATTTCGACACGTTCGGCAATTGGAACGAAAATTCTGGCGCGCCGGATTTTCTCTGTCGTTTCCGCGCATTCGTCCGCAGGCCGGCGGTTTCCAGCCCTTGTTCGAAGTGGACGACCGACTCCTGGCTCGCCTGATTTTTGCATTTCGCATCTGCCTGCCGGACGTCGAACTGGTATTATCCACTCGCGAGCGGGCATCGTTCCGGGATGGCATGGCGGGTTTGGGGATCACCAAAATGAGCATCGCCAGCCGCACGACGGTGGGGGGGTATCAAGCCGGAGCTGCGATGGAGGGGAGCGGACAGTTCGAAGTGAGCGATGAGCGAAGCGTAGAGGAGTTTTGCCGCGCACTAAGGTCTCGGCGGTATGAGCCGGTTTTCAAAAACTGGGATGCCGTTTATCGTGAAGTGGAAGCTCAGAAAGTGGAGGTGTGCCCATGCGATTGAATGACGATCAAAAACAGCGTTATGCCCGGCATATTTCCCTCCCGGAAATTGGAGAGCCAGGCCAGAAGAAGCTCTTGGCTGGCCGGGTGTTGATTGTAGGAGCCGGCGGCTTGGGTTCTCCGTCGGCCTTTTATCTGGCCGCCGCCGGCGTGGGCGCCATCGGTCTCATGGATGCCGACGTGGTAGACTTGAGCAATCTCCAGCGCCAGATTCTTCATTTTACCGCGGATGTGGACCGTCCGAAGGTGGAGTCCGCCTGCGACAAGCTCCAGGCGTTGAACCCGGATTCGCGCATCTGCGTTTATCCCCATCGGCTCACCGCGAAAAATGCCGGGGAAATTTTGGAGTCCTACGATTTCGTAATCGACGCCACGGACAATTTCGATTCGAAGTTCATGATCGCCGATGTCTGCCATGCCGCCAAAAAACCTTACTCGCATGCCGGCATCATGAGATTCTGCGGGCAGACCATGACGGTGCAGCCAGGAAAGACCGCCTGCTATCGGTGTGTTTTTCAGGAGCCGCCCCCCGCCTCGGACTATGCGCCTCAAGGCCCTTTAGGCGCCGTGCCGGGGGTGATGGGTTCCATCCAGGCGACGGAGGCCATCAAGTTCTTGCTGGGAATCGGGGATCCGCTGGTCAACACCCTTTTGGTTTACGATGCGCTGGAAATGAGCTTCCGGAAGATCGTGGTCAAGCGAGATAAGGCGTGTTCGTTGTGCGGGGATAAGCGATAGAAACGACCATCTGTTCGAATGGAGCCGGGGCCGCCGGGCTGTCTTTTATACAATGATTTCACGTCACATTTTGCATAAAGACAACTAAAGGGTCTGATTTGTGCCTCGTTCATGGGGAACTGCGGGGTTGCGTAGATTCCCGTTATGGTCCCGGCATTGCGACGGTTCTTTAATAGTCGGGCAATAAGTTGAAAACGCAGATTGATACACGTACAGTCCTATAGACATAGTAAGGTATGACATGTATCTATCGAAAAAAATAATTTACGGGTTAAGAGCGATATTCGAAATAGCGCGGAATTATCGTTCAGGGGAAGTGATTCGGATTCACCAAATTGCCCTCGAACAAAGCATTCCTCAGCGATTTTTGGAAGGCATTCTAAATGAACTGAGGAAGGGCGGATTTATTATCTCCAAGCGGGGCAAAGAAGGCGGCTATCTTTTAGCCCGTCCGCCCAAAGAACTTAAAGTGGGAGAAGTGATTGAATTCCTTTCCGGGCCATTGACTCCCGTTTCATGGGTGGACGAAGGCCGCCATCGGAATATTCCCAGCGGCGACCGGGTTTTTATGCCGGTTTGGGAAAAGGCCCGACGAGCAGCCTCTACGATTTATCATGAAACGACTTTTCAGGATCTGGTGGACGAACATATGCGAGAGGGAGAGGGTTCTGTCGCCAATTATACCATTTAAGTAAAAGGGAAAACAAAAACGGAGGAGTAAAAATGAGCCGAGTTTATGAAGACAATTCGCAATCTATCGGCAATACGCCGCTTGTAAAATTAAACCGCATCGCAAGCGGCTCCCAGGCGGTTGTCCTCGCCAAAATTGAAGGCCGAAATCCTTCGTATTCGGTGAAGTGCCGTATCGGCGCATCCATGATCTGGGATGCCGAGCAGCGCGGCGTTTTAAAGCCGGGGGTTGAAATTGTTGAACCCACGAGCGGCAATACGGGCATTGCGCTGGCCTATGTGGCCGCGGCGCGCGGCTACAAGCTCACCCTGACCATGCCGGAGACCATGAGCCTTGAGCGCCGGCGGGTGCTGGCGGCGTTTGGAGCGAATCTGATTCTCACGCCGGGAAGCGAAGGGATGAAGGGCGCCATCAAACGGGCGGAGGATCTTGCGGCTTCAGATCCGGATAAATATTTCCTGCCGCAGCAGTTTAAAAATCCGGCTAATCCGGCGATTCACGAGAAAACCACGGGGCCGGAGATTTGGGCCGACACAGACGGAAAGATCGACGTGCTGATTTCGGGCGTCGGGACCGGCGGAACCATTACCGGCGTTTCCCGCTTCATCAAAAACACAAAGGGGAAAAAGATTTTGTCCGTGGCGGTCGAACCGGTCGAGAGTCCGGTCATTACCCAGAAGCTGGCGGGACAGGAGCTCAAGCCGGGGCCGCATAAGATCCAGGGGATCGGCGCCGGATTCATTCCGGACACGCTCGACCTTTCGTTGGTCGACCGCGTGGAGCAGGTGGACAGTTTGGAGGCCATCGAATTTGCCCGTCGCCTGACCCGGGAGGAAGGCATCATCTCGGGCATCTCGTCCGGCGCCGCCGTCGTCGCGGCCCTTCGCCTGGCCAAGAAAGACGAGTTCGCCGGGAAAACCATGGTGGTCATCCTGCCGGATGCCGGCGAACGCTACCTCTCCACAGTCCTTTTCGAAGGCATCGGCGGTTGAGAAAACTGCATTGGCTGTTTCTGCTGGAGCCGAGGCGACCCGCCTGTCTCTTATACACAAATTCTAGACCCCGGCCTGTCACAAAAGAGCACAGCAAAACCGCAACCGAAGAAAACAACGAAGAATTTCAACGCAAAGGCCGCAGAGCCAAGCCGCGCAAAGGTCGCAAAGGAGAAGAAGAGTTGTTGGCAACGAATAGAAAGAGATGGAGTTTCTTTAAAAAAGTCTTCGCGTTTTCTGTAGGAGTTGCAACCCCTTGTGACGAATAGCAAGCTCCGCGCGGCGTATATCTTCCGGGGATATCCCTGCCGCCAGATTGTCGAGTATCACCGAGACCATAACGCGGGTTCCCTTTAGCAGGCCTTGCCGTGACATACGCTTGAGTCCACAGAAATGTAATCTGCCAAGTTCATGGAAGAACACTACCACAGCGTGTCACAAATGGAATGCCTTTCTTTTGGCTGAAAGGCGGCGGCTGCGGCCAAGGTAGAAAGCGGTGTTGGTCGATTAGGGCTCAAGGTCGCAGTCGTTTCGCCAACCCTTATTTGCTTTTTTGTCGGATCGAATGGCCCGGTCCGGTTCCGATCGTGCGGTCGATCGCGCGGATGCGGGCGAGGACGCAGTGGGCGCATTGGTCCGAGGTTTCGGCGATGCAGGGTTTGCCGGGGTAGAGTTGATAGTGCTCGCGGTATTGGGCCGGGGTGCTGTTCGGCATGAAGACGTTGGCGCCGCGCTGCAGGGCGAGGTTGCGGCCTTTGCCGGGGAAGACCGCGTCGAAAGCGGTCGTTGCCGGGATGTGGGCGTCGGGGTTGAAGAGGCGCAAAACCGCCAAGGCCTTGAAGAACATTTCGGAGTCCGACGCATAGGCGTTTTTTTCTTCGGCCAGCGGCGTGTCGGGGTGGGGGATGAACGGCCCGATGCCGATCATGTCGAGTTCGAGTTCCCGGCAGAGCAGAATGTTGTCGGCCAGGATGTCCAAGGTTTCTCCCGGCACTCCGATCATGAAGCCGCTGCCCGCTTGCACTCCGAGCTCGCGCAGGACATGCAGGCAATTTAGCCTCTCGGAAAGCAGGCAATCGGGATGCAAATAGTGGAACAGCTTCGGATCGCTGGTTTCGAAACGGATCAAGTACCGATCCATTCCGCACTCTTTCCAATAGCGATATACGTCTCTCGGTCGATTGCCGGCGGAGACGGTGACGGCCAAGGATGTTTCGGTTTTTATCCGCTCGATCAACTGTCCGAATTCCTGATCGCTGTACGCCTGCGATTCTCCGGACTGGAGGACGACCGTGGTCTGGCCCATGCCGGGCATTTGCCGAACGGTCGCCATGATCTCTTCGGCGGGGATGACGTAGCGCGTCACGTTCCGGTTGCCGGCGCGGATGCCGCAATAGAGGCAATCGTTGTGGCACACGTTGGAGAATTCGATAATGCCGCGGATGTACACGGCGTCGCTCATGGTTTGCCGCCGCAGAGAGTCGGCTTCGCGATATAAGTCGGAAAGCTCCTGGCCGGTCGCAGAGAGGCCGCGGAGCGCAAATTCTTTGTCGAATGAATGTGTCATAAATCATCTTTAAACGAGACGGTTGAATAATACCGGATAATTATATTTTTTCAAAAAGCCACTTTACAAAGTACGAATTAATCATATACTAGCATATCTATAGAGTATGGGGTGTATAAAAAAATGAAGATTTCGACGAAAGGTAGATATGGAGTTCGGTTTATGCTGGATCTGGCTCTGCATGGCGATGGAGAGGCCTTATCCCTAAACGATATCGCTCATCGGCAGGCGATTTCAGAAAAATACCTTTGGCAAGTAGTCAACCCGTTGAAGTCTGCCGGCTTGGTGACGGTGACCCGGGGGGCCAAGGGAGGATTCATGCTCACTCGCGAACCGGCTTTGGTGACGCTGAAAGATATTTTGGATGCCGTGGAAGGCGACTCGGTACTGGTCGATTGCGTGTCGGTTCCGGAAAAGTGCAAGCGTAGGGGGGAATGCGTGATGCAGGGGGTTTGGTCGGAGCTTACTCAAAAGATTTCGGAAGCCATGCGGTCGATTACGCTGCAAAGCATTGTTGAGCGGCAAAAGCTCATGGAGCGCGATACGGCGCTCGATTACGTGATTTAAGGATGCCTATGAACGTTTTGTTATTCGTCAGTATGCGGGTTGGAAACGGAATGTGTTGTAGTTCGCCCGGCAGGGGAGGCTTGTTCATGCGCGTCATGTAATAGGTCCAAAAGCAAAGTTTTGCATCCCACTGTCGGGCGCAACGGCGGTGGTATTTTTTTGTCGTACATTGGAAATTAAGCGAAATACAAAATAGGAGGAGCATAAGCATGTCAAACAGAGGACTCAATACATTGGCCTTGCACGCAGGGCAGCAACCGGATCCGACCACGGGAGCGCGGGCCGTTCCGATTTATCAAACCACATCCTACGTGTTCAAGAGCACCGAACACGCGGCGAATCTCTTTGCCTTGAAGGAATTCGGGAACATCTATACGCGGCTGATGAACCCCACGACGGACGTGTTCGAACAGCGCATCGCGGCGCTGGAAGGCGGCACGGGCGCGCTGGGCGTGGCGTCGGGGCAGTCGGCGATCACGTATGCCTTGCTGGCGATTACGCGGCTGGGCGACGAGATTGTCTCGGGCAACAACTTGTACGGCGGAACGTATCAGTTGTTTCATTACACCTTGCCCAAGCTGGGCCGCACGGTGAAGTTTGTCGATTCGCGCAATCCTGAGGCGTTCAAGCGGGCGATCACGCCGAAGACGCGCGCGATTTATGCCGAGACCATCGGGAATCCGAAATTGGATATTCCGGACTTCGAGGCGCTGGCCAAGATTGCGCACGAGGCGGGCATTCCGTTGGTGGTCGACAATACGGTGGGCATTGGCCTGGTGCGCCCGATCGATTACGGCGCCGACATCCTTGCGAATTCGGCCACGAAATACATTGGCGGCCACGGCACGTCGATCGGCGGCGTAATTGTGGACTCCGGCAAATTCAAATGGAACAACGGCAAGTTTCCTGAATTCACGGAGCCCGATCCGAGCTATCACGGTTTGGTCTATTGGGATGCGTTGAGCAACGTGCCGGGTTTGGGGAATGTGGCCTTCATCCTGAAGGTGAGGGTGACGCTCCTGCGCGATATCGGCGCGGCCTTGAGTCCCTTTAACTCCTTCCAGTTCATCCAAGGATTGGAAACCCTGCCGCTTCGCCAGCAGAGGCACTCGCAGAACGCGTTGGAAATAGCGCGTTATATGAAGCAGCATCCGCTGGTGAGCTGGGTGACTTATCCGGGATTGGAAGACGATCCAAGTTATGCCGTGGCCAGCAAGTATCTGAAGAAGGGCTTTGGCGGATTGGTCGGTTTCGGCATCAAGGGCGGCTTGGAAGCCGGCAAGACGTTCATCAATTCGGTGAAGCTCCTTTCGCATCTGGCGAATATCGGCGATGCGAAGAGCCTGGTGATTCACCCGGCTTCGACCACGCATCAGCAATTGACGCCGGCCGAGCAGCAGGAAACGGGCGTTACAGCGGATTACATCCGCCTCTCCATCGGGCTGGAGGATGTGGAGGACATCAAGGAAGACATCGATCAGGCGCTGAAAAAGACGGTGGGTTAGTCGGTTCCCGTTTTGGAGACGGGGCCACCTGGCCCCGTTCTTTCTTTCAGCGCTGCGTGAACCCGATCCGCTTTCGAAAGATGTTAAAAATATGTCTCAATACAATTCCATATTGCGCGCGATTGGAAACACTCCGCTGATTCGATTAAACCGAATCACGAAGGGAATTGAATCGCCTGTTTACGTTAAAGCCGAGTTCTTGAATCCCGGCGGCAGCGTAAAGGACCGCATCGGGAAGGCGATGATCGAGATGGCGGAGAAGGAAGGCTTGCTGAAGCCCGGCGGTACGATTATCGAAGCGACCGCCGGGAACACCGGCGTTGGGCTCGCGCTGGCGGCGGCGGTCAAAGGGTACCGGTTGATCGTGGTGATGCCGGACAAGATGAGCGAGGACAAGGTCAGTCTGCTTCGGGCCTATGGGGCGGAAGTGGTGATTACGGCGACGAATGTACCGCCCGATTCCCCGGAAAGCTACAACGGGGTGGCTGACCGGCTGGCTCGGGAAATCCCCGGCTCGTTCCGCCCCAACCAGTTTGTGAACCCCAACAATCCTTTGATTCATTACATGACCACCGGACCGGAAATTTGGGAAGATTCGCAGGGGCAAGTCGAGGTGTTCGTGGCCGGGATGGGAACCGGCGGCACGATTTCCGGAACCGCGCGCTATCTTAAAGAGAAAAATCCGAACGTCGTGATTGTAGGCGCCGATCCGGAGGGCTCCATTCTTTCGGGCGATGCTCCGCGTTCCTACAAGGTGGAAGGCATTGGCGAAGATTTTATTCCCAAGACCTTCAACCGGCAAATCGTCGACGAAATGATCCGGGTCAACGACCGGGAGTCGTTCAATACGGCCCGGCGACTGGCCCGTGAAGAGGGGCTTTTAGTCGGCGGTTCGTCGGGAACGGCCGTGGCGGCGGCGCTCAAATATGCGCGACGCCTTGCGTCGCCCCGGCAGATCGTGGTGCTATTGCCGGATACCGGACGCAACTATATCAGCAAGATTTACTCTGACGAGTGGATGCAAAAAAACGGATTCTGGGAAGGCCGTGAAAAGCAATCGATTCCTATCGGGACGGTTTTGAAGAGCAAGATGTATTTGAAGACGCTCATTAGCGTGTCGATTCATGACAAGCTGGCGAAGGCCATCAGTCTGATGCAGGCGTATAATATTTCCCAATTGCCGGTAATCGAGAATGACAAAACGGTGGGCAGCATCAGCGAGTCGTCGGTGATGAAAGTTCTTCACGATGGGATAGACATTGCCAACCAGGAAATCGGCGTCGTGATGTCCAAGCCGTTGCCCAGCCTGGACGAAAAAACGGATTTGTCGGAGGCTTATCGGGTTTTGATGGCCGGCGAACCGGGGATTATCGTCACGCAGGACGGGAAAGGAATCGGCCTGATTACCCGGGCCGATTTGATCTCTTCCTGGGTGGGACAGAATGCCTTGGTTGAAGAAGTTACTTGGAAGAGCGCTTATGAGATTTGAAACCAAAGCCATCCACGATGGGCAGGAATCCGATCCGGCCACCGGGTCGGTGACCGTGCCGGTTTATCAAACTTCCACCTACGAACAGGACGCCATCGGCAAGCCGCGCGGCTTTGAATATTCCCGCACCGGCAACCCGACGCGCCAGGCCTTGGAAACGGCGTTGGCTTCGCTGGAAGGAGGCCGGCACGGACTGGCTTTTGCATCGGGCGTGGCCGCTGCTACCGCGGTGCTCCAGACTTTAAAGCCTGGCGATCATGTTGTAGCCGGCAACGATATTTACGGCGGCTCCTACCGCCTGTTCGAGCAGGTGTTCCGCCCGTGGGGCCTGGAAACCGATTATGCGGAAATCTCGGAGCCCGATGCGTTCAAGGCGGCGCTGAAATCCACAACCAAGCTGCTCTGGATCGAAACCCCGACCAATCCTCTTTTGAAGCTGGCGGATATCGGCGCTCTGGCAGAACTGGCGCACGAGCGGGGCATCTTGCTCGCCGTGGACAACACGTTTGCGACTCCCTATTTTCAGCGCCCGCTGGAATGGGGCGCGGATGTGGTGGTGCACAGCACGACCAAATATCTCGGCGGCCACAGCGACGTCATTGGCGGCGCCGCGATCGCGAATTCCGATGAACTGTACCAGAAGATCAAGTTCTACCAGAATGCCGCCGGCGCCGTGCCGGGGCCGTGGGATTGCTGGCTGGTCTTGCGGGGGCTGCGCACCTTGCACGTCCGTATGCGCGAGCACGAACGGAATGCCTTGCGGCTGGCGCAGAAGCTGGAAAAACATCCCGCGGTTTCGCGCGTGTATTATCCCGGCTTGAACAGCCATCCGCAGCATGAATTGGCCCGCCGGCAAATGACCGGCTTCGGCGGCATGATCGGCATCGAGTTGGCCGGAGGCTCCGAGGCGGTGGAGCGATTCTTTGCGCAGGTGAAAATTTTTATGCTTGCCGAAAGTTTAGGCGGGGTGGAGTCGCTGGCTTGCTATCCGCCGAAAATGACTCATGCCTCCATGTCGCCCTCCGAACGCGCGCGCCGCGGAATCCATGACAATTTAATCCGCCTTTCAGTGGGGTTGGAAAACGGGGACGATTTGGAGGAGGATCTTGTTCAAGCCTTAAAGGCTGAATCATGAGCTGTCTCTCCATTCCCTTTTATAGGGGCGTCGCTTGTCGACGCCCGCGAAAATACGAAGGCCGAAAAAGTTTATGAATGAAATGGATTCCACACCTCCTCGAAGGTGCGTAGCCGTAGGCCTCAGCGGAGGCGTCGACTCTACCGTGGCCGCCTGGCTTCTTGTACGGCAGGGTTATCACGTGATTGGGATCACGATGCAGATATGGGACAACTCGGTCGAGTTGAAGAGCACAACCCACCGATCCGGATGTTACGGTCCAGGCGAAGCCGAGGACATCGCTCTGGCCCAACGCGCCGCCGACTTGTTGAGAATCCGGCATGTGACGGTTCCTTTGGCGGAAGAATATAAGCACCGGGTTTTGGGTTATTTTCGGCAGGAATATTTGTCCGGCCGCACGCCAAACCCCTGCGTCGTGTGCAATCGCGACATGAAATTCGGTCTGTTGCTGGAGAAAAGCCGCGAGATGGGCTTGGAGTTCGATTACTTTGCTACCGGTCACTACGCCCGGATTCGGCATGACGAAAAGGCGGGCGTCCATCGCTTGCTGAAAGGCGTTGACCCGCTAAAAGACCAGTCCTACTTTTTAGCGCAATTGGATCAGGCCGTGCTTCGACAGTTGATTTTTCCTCTCGGCGACATGACCAAACCGGAGGTGGTTGCCCTGGCCCGTGAGAATGGGTTTGCCGATTGGGCCGACCGGCCCGAAAGTCAGGATTTTATCGAAAGCGACGACTATTCCCCGCTCTTTAAAGCCTCTGAGGCTCAACCTGGACCAATGGTCGATCTGAATGGAACGATCCTCGGTCGGCATCGGGGCCTGCTGTTTTACACCATAGGACAAAGGGAGGGGCTGGGAATTGGCGGGGGCTGCGAAAAGCTGTATGTGAAGGAATTGCGGCCGAAGGATAATACTTTGGTGGTAGCTCGCCGGGACGAGGTCATGGCGGCGGCCTGTGAAATTGAAGCGGTTCGGTGGATCGCCGAAGAGCCTTCGCCCGGAGAATATGAAGTGCGTCTTCGCTACCGGCAGAAAGCAGTTCCTTGTGTCTTGGAAAAACTAACGGCCAATCGTGTTCAGGTTCGTTTTCCGGTTTCCCAATTTGCCATCACACCCGGCCAGGCCGGCGTCTTCTATCGTGGAGACGAAGTGCTGGGCGGCGGTTGGATCGCCGGCATGTAGCCGCCGCCGCTTTATAACGAATCAATGTCCTTTTCAGTCAATCCGGCCGCTTCCAATATTTTTCGCATGCACTCCGGGCAATAGCCATGCGAGAACTTCGTATTGGCATGCTGCGAAATGTAGGATTCCAACTGCTCCCACGCGCCTTCCTTGCTGCGGATTTTCTTGCACTGGGCGCATATGGGGAGAAAAGACTCGAGCACTTTAACCTCTGAAAGGGCTCTCCGCAGAGATTCCGCCGTGCGTTGTTCGCGAACCAAAGCCTGTTGCATCATGGACACCGACCAGCCCATGGCCAGGAATGACACAAGACGAATTCCGGTATTCCATACGGCAAAAACAGGAGAAGAGTACACATGTCCGGCCAAGATATCGGCTCCAAACCATATCAAAGCGCTCAACAGCGACAAGATTACTGCACCCCCTAACCCAAGGCTCCAGGCGCCAACGGATATTGGAATGAAATAGAACACGGAGAAATTCAGTTCGTACCCCGTCTGCCAATCCATCCATCCGAGAATGAGCACCGATAGACCCGAGAAAACTGCCCACAACGGCTTCCGAGATGTGTTATCCATGACTTGCCCCTTTCAACTTGCCCCCTGCTGTGGAGCCTCGTTAATCATCCCACTGCTTTGCACCTGCCTAAATGTATCTCCATCTCTTCGATTAAGCGAGGGGACCGGAGAGCGCTTTCGGCAGGGCGGTTTAGGGCAACCCGCCCTGCCGAAAGACGTGACGCGGTGTCTTCCGACACCGCGAACGTGGCTACCCCGTTTGCGTCCCGATTTTATCGGGGCGCATCATCGCGTGACCGCGCCACGTGAGCCGCGTTGGACACGGCAACGTGGCCTCACGCGGTTGGGCGCGGAACGCGACCTCACGCGGCGGCCCCGGAGGGGCGCATTTCTCACCGGGCGGTGAGAAATGCGGGTTAGCGGCGGGTGGAACTTTGGGCGAGTCCTGTTATCAGCGCCTCAAGCAAGCGTTCTCTCAACCTGACCATTCCCAGTTGGATGTAACACTGCGCCTCATGGATGAATTCGCCGGCAATCCCCAGGCTCCTTATTCCAGATTCCATGTATAAGAGACAGGCCGCAAGGCGGTGGAAAAGAAACCACGTCCTCACGGACGCGGCTACGAGTAAAAGGTCAAACGTTCCAGTCAACCCCGGCGGCCGAGATTTCAACCGGCAAGACGTCATAGGGCCAGTCGGCGCGCGGGGAAGAGCCGAGCCCGATGACGCAATCGCCCAGACCCGAGCCGGAGATCTTGGAGCCGAGAATGCCGGGTTCTGCGCGAAGCGCCCAGTTAATCTCGGCCAGCTTGGCATTGCTGACCCCGAGGGCTTCCATTAGACCTTGGTTGAGGTTGAGCAAATCGCCGAAAGTCTTCCAGTCGTTGCGGCGAATGGCCTCCACGGCTTGGCCTGCGCTTTGGTCCATCAAGCGGAAGATGCCGTCATAGAGTTCCGGCTGTTCCTTCCGTCTGGCCTCGACCAGGCGCACCACTTCCACGGTGGGCATTTTACTGCCGGAATAGATGACCGTCAGGGGATGCGTGGCCGGCAGAGGTTCGATCTCCAAGGGCTCGGCGCGATAGGCGACGATTCCGCCATAGACGCTGGCGGCAACGTCGGCGCCGGAGCCGAGTCCTTGAATCTCACGGATAACCGCCAGCGAATCTTGAAACAACGCGCGTAAGTCCATCGGCGTGTTCAGCCACGCGTTCAAAGCCGCGTTCATCGCCACCGTGACGGCCGCCGATGAGCCCAGCCCGACCATATGCGAGAATTCCGAGTCGATCGTCAGGTCGAAGCCCGTTTTCAGGTTGTCTTTTTGGCGGGTTATGCACGCCATGACGAATCGGAAAACCCCATGCGGGGCGAGTTGATCGAGGGTGGTGGTATGACAGCCCAAGGCGGAGCGAATTTGAATTTGATCGTCCGCACGAGGAGTTAGCGCGACATGAATGCGCCGGTTCGCCGCGCAGACCAGCGCGCGATGTCCGTGAAGCACGGCGTGCTCTCCCAGCAGCATTAGATTTCCTGGAGCGGAGGTTCGGATGGTTTTCATGCTGATTTGTTTTTCTTCTTTGGAGCCGGGGCGCCCTCACCCCGGTGGTCTTGCCATCCTGATATTGGACGGATGAACCGGGGTGGGGGCACCCCGGCTCCATGCAGGCAGCGGAGCTGGCCTACACAATCCGCGCGCCTAAAGGTTCTCCGCGAACGGTCATCAGCTCGTAACCGTATTTCTTGCAGAGTTCGACCGGCGGATTTTCGGAGACCACCAAAACCACGCCGCCCTTGTCGCCGGAGACCGCGCCCGCTCCGCAAACTTTGGCGGCTCCTCCCCATTGCTCGACTTCGGCCACAAACTGCTGAACCCTTTCGGGGACTACGCCGATCGCGGAGAGAAGCCGGCTGTTTTCACGGATGCAGCGTTGCATCTCTTTGAAATCGTTTTGAACAAGGGCCTTTTCCATTTCCAGCGTTATGGCTTCGAATTCGTTCCAGATCTGGCTCTTGCCGAAATCCCGTCCGACTTGGACGACGCATTCGCCTGTGGACGTCTCGGGGACGCCGGTTTGCACGATGTACATCGGGACGCGGGGCAGCGGCAATTTGCTGGCTTGGCCGTTTTGAAAACGCGCGCAACCGCCGTGCAGGGAGATATACGAATCGACTCCGCTGGCGTGTCCGTGCTGAAGATTTTCCGCTTCCAGGCTGTATTTGTAGTACCAGTCGGGGCGGAACTCGACGCGGAAATAATGTCCCACGGCCCGTAAAACGCTCAGAATGGACGCTGCGGAAGAGCCCATGCCGCATCCGATCGGGATGTTGGAATGCATCTGAATCTTGAGGCCTTCGGCCAGCTTCAAATGGAGCCCGTCCAAAACCGTGATGAAGGCAAATTCGAACAAATCGATGGGCTTGTGCAGGACGTCTCTGATGCCCAGCTCTCCGTTGAGGAACAGCCGGTAGTTCTTGGCCACGCGGTTGGTTAGCTCGCGGACAGCCCGAAGAGTGAAAGACTGGTTTTGCTTGATGTCCGGAAGGTCAAAAGCAATGACGTCGGGCGCTTCCGGCGTGATAATGGCTTGAGCATTGCGGTTTATGGCCGTAACCAGGGCTGGTTTGCCATAAACGACAGAGTGTTCGCCGCTAAGGATGAGTTTTCCAGGAGCAACTGCTTTCATGTCCAAGAACTTAACAGATATTGTCCTAAAGTCCAGTCAGCAATCCCCTCGCTGGTGTTGCGGGGTGCATCCTGACAGGCCGCAACAGCGGACGGCGACGGAGCGCCGTCCCTACCTTTCTTTGCCGTGGGTAGGGCGCTCACTCCGCTGAGCGCCTTCTTTTCTCCATACAATCTACGGCCGTGTCGAGCTGCACCCGTGTTGCGGCAGCGTCAGGAAATGCCCGAGGTTATCTGGACTTTTCGTACAAGCGTTTGTGATCCTTGATGCCCGCGAGCCGATAGGGGCCTGTACGGTAGGGGGCCATGGAGTGGTTGCCGCCGTCTTCCGGCACGCCGTAGTTGAAGATGTCTTCGTATTGCTGAAACGTGAGCTCTGTCCGATTATTCAGCAAGGCAAGATGTTTCTCGGTGAACAGATGCTGGCGATAGCCCGGCTGAACGACTCCGCTGAAGAATTCCGCCATGCACCCCGAGCCATAGCTGAAAAGACCGATGCGCTGGCTGCTCAAATCTGCCGTGGAATGATCCAGCAAGGAGTTCAACCCTTCGTAAAGCGACGCGGTGTAGCTGTTGCCTGTAATCCGGTTGTACCGCAGCGATTCGCGGAGGCGCAGCTCGAAATCGGCATCGGTGGGGCTGGGTAGTCCGCAGGCCTTGGCCAGCCGTTCGTAGGCCTTTTCGGCAATTTTTGTAAACGGAAGATGGAAGCAGCATCGCGCCAGATCGCTCAGGGTGCGGCCCGAGCGCTCGCGATATTGGTTCCAAGCTTCAATGATGGTCGACAGATAAACGCGGGTCGAATATTTTCCATCCACCAGCGCTTCGCCGCGATAGGTGGGCCGCCAGAAATCCATCACGTCTTCCGCGTGGTAACCGCATTCCGGGTCCAGCGTCATGATCCGGGGCTTGGTCGAAACGAGCATGGCCACGGCGCCGCAACCTTGGGTGGGTTCGCCGGGGCTGCCCAGATCGTAGCGGGCGATGTCGGAGGCCAGAATCAACGCCTTGGCTTCAGGATTTTTTTCCACCCAGGCGGCGGCCAGTTGGAGGCCGGCCGTGGCTCCGTAGCAGGCTTCCTTCAACTCGATGGCGCGGCATCGCTTGGGAAGCCCCAGCAAGCCGTGCACAAAAAGGCTTGCGGCCTTGGACTGATCGATGCACGACTCGGTGGCCAGTACCACCAGTTCGATATTTTCTCGCCCGACTTTTTCGATGATGGGCTGCGCCGCGCTGGCCGCCATCGTGACAATATCTTCGTCCGGCGGCGGCAACGCCATTTTTTCCTGCCCGATGCCGATGTAAAACTTGTTGAAATCCACGCCTCGCGCTTCGGCCAGGGTTTTCAAATCGAGGAAATAATTCGACGAATAAAAACTAATGAGGTCGATTCCCGCTTTCATGCTTTCTCCATGCTCCAAACTCATGGCGAAAAAGTGTACGCCAACGAATGCCCCTTGCCAATCATCTTGCGCGGTTGATTTGGAGGGTGCATCCGGACGCATCCGGACACGGCCGCAACAGCGGAGAGGGGCTCTTCGTCGTGGGTAGGGCGGCCACTCCGCTGGCCGCCTCTTCGGACGCGAGCGCCTGCCCGCCCTCCCGTTGGTCGGGAGCAGGCGGGGAGTCGCGTCCCTGTATTTTCATGGGAAACGGCGGCCTTGGAAGGGGAAAGGATTTTGCCCCATGTATCGGAAAGAGGAGCCACTTCCTTACGGACGCGGCTACGCAGCCGCCGGCGTAAGCAGGTGGGCCGCGTTCTCCCTGCCCGCAACATGGCATAGCCGTGCAGGCGGGCGTAACGCGGCTTCTGGAGTTAAACGCGTCCATTATGGCAGCCGGGTAAGCAAGAGCGCTTCGTTATGCGTGAGCGAGGCCACATCCGGCATGCCCAGTAGAAACATGGCGGTCACGAAATCGCGTTTGATGCGTTCGATCAGGTCGATCGTTTTCTCCGGCGATTCCATGGCCGGTTTGAGAAAGGGCGAGGCCATGCCGCAGAGCGATGCGCCGAGTATCATGGCCTTGACCATATCGATGCCGGAACGGATGCCGCCGGACGCGATGAAGGTGAATCGTTCCCGGTAGGGCCGCAGGGCGATCAACGCTTCCGGCGTGGGGACGCCCCAGTCTTCAAACGTGAGGCCGAGCTCGGTTTTATCTTTTTGCGTCTGGCTGTGATATTCGATGCGGCTCCAGGAGGTTCCGCCGCTGCCGGCCACATCGATGTATTGGATGCTGCCTGCCAGCAAGAGTTGAAGATCTTCGACGGAAAAACCGGCGCCGACCTCCTTCAAAACCACGGGTTCGTCGAGCTGTTCGTCGATGTCCTGCAGCTTTTCGGCCAGCCCCTGGAAATTGGTGTCGCCATTCGTCTGCACGGCTTCCTGAAGCGGGTTGAGATGAAAATACAGGGCATCCGCGCCCACGACCTCGATGGCCTCCCGGCACAGCTCCACGGTAAATCCGTTATTCAGTTGAATGGCGCCCAGATTGGAGAAAAGCATCGCGGTGGGGGCGTAGGAACGCAGTTCAAAGCTGGCGCGCGCCGCCGGCTCCGAGAACATCACCCGTTGCGAGCCCACGGCCAAGGCGACGCCCGTCGCTTCCGCCGCCGTCGCCAAATTGCGGTTGATGGTTTTGATCAGCTCATGGTCGCCGCCGGTCATGGAAGAAATCAGCAAAGGAAACGAGAGCTTCTTGCCCATGAAAAAAGTGGAGGGGTCTACATCCTTCAAATTCACTTCCGGCAGGGCCCGGTGCTTCAGGCGGATGTCGTCGAAGTGAAATTTCCGGCGGTCGGTTTCCGGATGGGCTTCGATCGCCCGGATATGCCGGAGTTTTCGTTCGTTCGTTGGATCAATTTTCTTCATCGCATTTCAAACTATTAACTGATCACCGATTACTGATTACTGATTACTGATTACTGATCACCGATTACTGATCACTGAACACTGATCACTGTTTTACTTCTTCCTCTCCATCTTCACATGCGCCTTCATCAGCTCGCCCGGATTCGTCTGGGCCGCGAGCAGGGATAACTCCCCGCACAGCACCGTGGCCGCGCAAACGATCGCCAGCCGCCGCGCATTCTTGCCGGGCTCTCGCTCCGCCGTGCAGCCCAACAGCTCCAGGTTCTTCCGCACAAAGGCCAGCTCCTTGCCGTTCCCCACCGTGCCCACGATAACGTTCGGGAGCGTAGCGGAGAAGTACAGGTCTTCCCCTCGCACCTCGGCATGCACAAAGCCTTGCGAACCTTCGATAATATTCGCCGCATCCTGCCCCGTGGCAAGGTAGAATCCCAACAACATGTTCGCAAAATGCGCATTGGCGCTCCGCAAGCCGCCCGCAATCATGGTGCCGATCAGATTCTTTTTGATGTTCAGGTCCACGATCTTTTCGGGCGTAGTCTTCAAATACTTTTCGCAAAGGCGTCGCGGGACGGTCAGTTCCGTGACCACGTTTTTCCCTCTGCCCAGGATGCCGTTCACGGCACTGGCCTTTTTGTCGGTGCAATAATTGCCGGAGATGGAGACGTATTTTAAATCCCGATATTGTTGAAGAATTTGATTTAGCAGCCGCTCCGAAGCGGCCGTGACCATGTTGTGCCCGGCGGCATCGCCCGTGGAGAACTCGAAGCGGACATACATCAGATTGCCCACGATCTGGGTGTGGATATCCAGCAAGCGGGCGAATCGGCTGGTCTCGCTGACCAATTGGGCGAGATCCTCTCGATGCGTGCGGACGCAGGAGGCCGCCATGACGGCGACTTCCGCATTGGGCGCTTCGAGCAGGATGGAGCGCGTCATCCGTTCGTCCACGATGACGGCGATAATCCCTCCCGACGCCATCGAAACCCGGGCGCCGCGGTTTACCGACGGCCACAGCGGCGACTCGTACGTCGCCAGCGGGACCATCACCTCGGCGTTGACCTCGGAGCCGACGATCTTGACCGGGCCGACGGTTTGCAGCGGGATCTGGGCGAATTCTTGGGCTGCTGTTTCATTCATAGCGGCAACTGAATACTACGTTTGGGGCGGCAAACAAAGGAAAAAAAGCCGGTGGCAGAGACGCGGTGGGTGCATCTCGTCGCTGCCGCAGATTCATTCCGTTCAATAAGGATCGGGGTTGCGAAATGGAGCCGGGGCGACCTCGCCCAGGCAGCGGGGCCATGTGGCCCCGCCTCCAGCAGTCACTGGCCCGTTTGTCCTCGCCGTCCAAGGCCCGGTTTTCCAATGATTGGAAAATTTTCCAACGGTTTTTCCAACCATTGGAAAAAGCCTACGGCTGGCTTCGCACGCGATAACAGGCCGCATTGGCGGGGGGCATGGCGGTCCAGGCGGTACCGATAATGGGCCACTGATCGGTAGGGGAGACGGCCGACCAGCTGGGGGAGAGCAAATTGTCGCATTGCTCCAGGGTATAGGTCTCGGTGAAGGTGGTGCGAGGCCATTGCAGGAGCATCGCGTCGTTGGTGTATTGAGGAGGCAGCAGATCGAGATAGAAGCTGTACAACGGCAGGCGGAAGAGGCCCAGGCCGCCGTAGGGGCGCATGTACAGGGTTTCCATGCCTGCCGGCATCAAGTTGTTTGCGTTCAGGAAGTTCGCCATGCAGCACGATTGAACCCCGTAGAAAAGCACTCCGCGCGGATATCCGAAGGAACTGAGAATAAACCCGACTTCGCTGGTGCCGTTGGTGTCGATGTAGCCGGCCTGAACCGTTTGCGACAGGTTCGTGTAATCCCAAAAATGATCCGGATTCAATACGAGAACGACTTGATGGGTCGGCGCCACCCACAATCCCTCCGTCGGGTCGTTCGGACGCTGCCAGCCGACGGTATAGATCATCTGGGCGAGGTTGCTGGCCGCCAAAATGATGCTGGCTCCGATGGCGCGGCGAGGCCAGGGCGTTTCCGTTCCCAACGTATAAAAAGTGGTCTGATATTCCGGTTCGGTTCTCCAGTAATGGTTGGTGATGTATTCGCCGTAGGGCAAATGCCGGGCCTTCAAACCTTCGGTTTCGTTCGAGACGATTTCACCGGTTTCTACGTCGATTTGGAAGACCCAAGGATCGTAGTCGCCGAAGGCGTAAAAAAGAAAATGACCCTGGCTGTCCGGATTCTGGCTGGTCGTCGGACTGCCCAGCATCTCGCCGGTCTCGAAGGTCCAGTGTATGGCCCCGTTTTCCGCGTTGAAGCAGTGCATGAGGCCATTTTTATTCCCGGCGAACAGCCACTTTTCATTGACGGACAAATCGGGAGAGGTCGCCGTGTTCGTGCCATCGACCATGCGCCCGTCGAACAACGCCTGGCCGGTCGGCGGATTGGTATAAACATAGTTGAGAATCGTCAGTCGATTCGAAAACGACTGGCTGGGATCGAAGTCCACGCGGTAGACGATGCCGTCCGTGCCGTTCGTGTTTATGTCGAATCTGGCCGATTCGGATGACTGTCGCCCGGCGATGTAAATCCGACACTTGGCCGCATTCGTCGGATCGCGCGCCATGCAGGGATTGTTGGCGATCATCGACCCCGTGCCGAACGTGCCGGCCGCCAGATAGGCCTTCAACTGGCAGGGATTCATGAAGTAGTCCAGGTCCGGATCGTCGGTGTTCGAGCCCGTGGCCCAGATGCCGAACTTGATCGGGTTCGACGGCAGAGGAGAGAGGGGCATATTGTGGGCGGCAAACTCGTAAGGATCGCACGGCTCTTCCTCGGCATCGATGGCGCCGATCACGTTCGTTTCCAGATACGCGGCCGCACACAGCGCGCCATTGGTTGGATCGAACATGTAAATTTCTCCTTCGATGGTGAAGCCCCCGAAGTAATACCGATTGCTGACCTCCGGAGTGAGCACAAACGACATGAACGGAAATCCCTTCGTGATCCCCGCATTCGGATCGCTGGTCGGCTGCCACTGCTGATTAAGGTCGTTGTAAACCTTCAGGTTCGGCATGACCGCCCGCCATGCGAAGGGTTGGTATTGCCCCTCCGGAACCTGGCGCGCCAGCTTGTAGCAGTAAACGTAATGGCTGTCGGCCATGAAGAGGTTGCCGTACTGGTCGATCGTGGGTGCAATGGTCAAGGCGCAGAAGTCGGGGCCGGGATCGACCGAATTGGTCGAAGGCGCCGACTGCCAATAGAGGCGTCCGTCGTTCATATCGAGGACATACAAATTCGGATATTTGATTTTCCCGGTCGTTACCACGAAGTATTCGTTCGTGCCGATACATCCGATGGTCCCTCCGCCGACGCACACGACCGGGTTGTTCGTGTCGCGCAGCCACCAAGCCGTTTCCTCCAGGGTTTCCTCGGGGTTGAACGCCGCGAACTGCCGCGGCATCCAATCGGAATTGTGCGCATCGTGATGTTGAGCCGGCCAGCCTTCAGCGGCGTAAGGCGACGGCCAGAACGAGTTGGTGGCCTCCTGCGCCTGCGTGCCGGGGACAAGACCCCAACTCAGTGCAAGAAGATATGCAACGATCATTTTGACGCCGCTGCGAAACATGGCGGAGCGATTCATGGACAACCCCCTTGAGTTAATGTGGATATAGATAGAAAGGCGGGGCCGCTTCGTCAACACCGGCGCTGTGAATAATGAAACGAGCGAAACGATGCCCGCTGGCGCATAAACAACATGGGAAAGCGAAATAGTGTTTCCTACGGTTGCCATTCTCGCGCAAAGATTCTATAGTCTTTTTTCACGGGCCCTTAGCTCAGTTGGTCAGAGCAGGGGACTCATAATCCTCTGGTCGCAGGTTCGAGCCCTGCAGGGCCCACTTTCTTGCTGATTTCCGATGTCCAAATATCGGGATCCATAATGGTTCTCCTTTGAGTAATATTTCTGTATCCGCTTTCGTTGTGGCCATACATTTCACGTAAGATCACGATGGTTTTGAAGGAATAAAAAAAGCTTACATGCGACATTTTAATACATGACGTAGCAAGAGAAAGGGCTGATGGAGTATGATGCGTGTAAGGGTGTATATTGGTCTTCTGTTGTTTTTCTGGTCTCTTCATGCTCAGGCCGTAATTATCGGCAATGTCCTCCAAAATCCCGATTTTGCATGGGGGACGAATTTGGAAGCAGCCGCTTGGATAAAAAGCGGAAATGCGTGGCGGTTGGGAGCTCCTTGCCGGTCGGGGACGAATGCCGCCAAGCTCTTTGGGAATTGGTCCGCGCCCACCAATTTTTCCTATTATCAGCAGATCTTTCCCGCCAGTCGCGGACAAGTCTGGCGAGGGACGGCTTGGGGATTGAACCCGGTCGACGATCGGATGAACGGCGAAAACCGGGCTTACCTCAGCGTCGGATTTTTTGATGAGTCGTTCAACGGGCTGCTTTTCACTCCTTCGCCCCAGCAGATTACGGCGGCCACGCCCGCCGGCCAATGGCTGCCGATGTCTGTGGCAGCACGGGCGCCCCAAGGGACGGCTTATGCGTGTTTCATTTTGAATTTCATGCAAGTCACAAACGCCGGCGGCTCCGCGCGGTTCGACGATTGCGAATTCGGTCTTTCCACGACGAATTTCATCCGTTTCGCCCATCGGGATTGGCTGATCTACGATTGGAGCTGGGATGGAGTCAACCGCACGAACATGATCGTTTTTTCGACCAACTGCGTATCGGTGGATTCTAATGGCTGGCTTCACCTGTCGATTCGGAATTTGGACGGTCATTGGTGGTGCGGAGAGGTCGAGTCGATGGATTGGATGGGCTATGGCGAATATTCCTGGTTCGTGGACAGTCCGCTGGATATGCTCGAATCCAACACGGTTGTGGGGCTTTTCTGCTTCGACGAGCAGCGCGGAGAAACGTATCGGGAAATCGATATCGAGGTCAGTCGCACGTTGATGAGCGGGGGCCAAAGCAATTTGCTATACACCATTCAACCCTGGTATTTCCCTGAAAATGGCTATCAACTGCCCATGACTTTGACCCACCACGAAACCACGCATCGATTCCGCTGGACGCCTGGCCAAGTGCATTGGCAGAGCTATTACGGGCATACGCGAGAACCTGCCGGGCCTCAAGGCCTGATCGGCGACCGCCTCGTCGCTTCGCGGGCCGTTCCCACGCCTCCCATGAAGTGCGAAATCAACTTCTGGCTGGGCGAAGGACGGCTTCCTCCCGGCACACAACACCTCGAATTGGTCATAAAAGATTTTCAATTCCGGCCGCTTGCAGGAGCCTTGCTGCTGGATGAATTCGACCGTAATTCCCGCAGCAATATTTGGAACGAGTTCGGTTACTCCGCTCATGAAATCGAACAAACCAACGGTTATTTGCGCATCAAGCCCGGGCTTTCATGGGAAACGGCGGGCTATAGTACCTTCACCAATCTGGGCTGGGATCGCGGCGCGGTCGAATATACATTTTCCGCGCGACTGAAGACCGTCCAGGTCGATATCGCGAAATCCGGCGACGATATCGCATCGATTCTTTCCTTTTGCTCCGAGCCGGAAAACGGATACATGGCGACCAATGCCTTCACCTTGGAAGGGTTGTACGATAGTGAAGAAGATCGATTAACTTTCCTCTTCTTTTCCAAGGAGCTTCTGCCTGACACATGGGGAAATATAAACTTTGCAGGAACGGTTTCCAACGCTTCGCAAGTATTTGCGTCCGGAGGAATCGATCTCCGCATCGTCCTCAAACAGGAAGAGTATGCCCTTCAGTTTCTTGATGCCTGTTCTAACGAATTGCCGATCGCCGTGCATTCGGGTTCTGTCTCGGGGCCGCACCATCTTTCCTGGCGGCTGGATCGCGGCTATTGGGAAATCGGCGCCTGGAATTCCGATCCGGCGCGCGGTTCCGTGTTCTGGGATCGAACGGAGGTTCGCGTGGATTTGCCTTCAGTCACGCCCTCGGTGGTGGGGATGAGCGATTCCCTGCTCTCGTGGTCGAGCGCGTTCTATCGCACCTACAGCGTTTGGCGATCGACCAATTTGCTGCAAGGCTTTGTGTCGGCGACCACAAATCTGACGGCTACCCCGCCGTTGAACGTGTTTACCAACGAGCTTCCAGAAAGCGGGCCGGTTTTTTACCGAGTCAACGCATCCGATGACGTTCTCTGACCCAGAGGTTGCATTGGGGTGCTTAATGAAGAACTGCTAAGCAAAGAAACTAGTATACGATATAATAGGCTATATTATAATTAGATATGTCATATTACGATATTGATATAACATATGTATTGCTATATAACATAATGATGATATAAGGAAATATATATGATATATATGAATGTCTTATGAACGAGTGGATGCAATATCTTTCAGAATGGCTTGGAGTTCGGGTTCGCATTGAACCCTACGAGCAGGCTGGGAAACAACTTCCCATTTTTGTGGGGGGCGCCTATGACTTTTATGAGGGCGAATTACTCGATCAGCACGGAATCTTCTTAGTGCCAAAACGACCCGGCAGCGCTGTCTTGCCGGACATGGTTAATCATTATTCGATTCTCAAAAAGAAGCTGGAGGGAGAAATCGTCTTTGTTCTGGCGATGGCAAAACCCTACGAGATAAAGCGTCTTATTCACGAACGCATCCCTTTTGTTGTTCCCGGTCAGCAGATATTCCTGCCTCGGCATATCATTGTCCTGCGGGTGTCTTCATCGGGGAAGGGCGCCGATGAAAATGAGCAATCGTTGCTATCTGCTCGCGCCCAAGCTCTGCTGCTATTCCACCTGCAGAAGCAGTCCTTAACCGGGTTTACCCAAATCCAAATTGCACGGGCCGTGAAGTGGAAACCCATGACGGTTTCCCGCGCCATTCAGGAGTTACAGCATAAACGGCTTTGTCATAGCTTGCCATCTGGGCCTGCAATGATCTTGTCCTTCGACTATGGACGAAACTTGTGGGAACGAGCGGCGCCTTACCTGCAAACTCCTGTAAAAGAACGGCGATTTGTGCGGATCAAGAATCAGAATGCTCGCGTGAGTTTGTATGAAGCGGGCGTTACCGCTCTTAGCCGACTGACCATGATCAGCGAGGATGCCGTTCCCGTTCATGCGATCCATGGCCAAGAGTTTTCTGAAAAGGTCCGCAAAGGCTATTTTGAACTTCGGCCTTACCAGGATAGCGATTGCGTGATGATCGAACGGTGGCAATACGATCCAGCTCCGCTTGCCATAGGACGCCGGGTTGATTCCCTTTCGCTCTATTTGTCGCTACGCGACAATCCCGATGAACGAATTCAAGGAGCGTTGAAGGAATTGCTGGAGACTATTCGATGGTAAAAGGACTTCAACTCTTCGTGGAATATTTCAAGAACTGGAAAGAGTCTTATGTTCTGATTGGCGGAGCGGCTTGCGACCTTTGGATGGGTTCTCAAGGCCTTTCATTTCGTGCGACAAAAGATCTCGATCTGGTTCTGATTGTCGAGGCGCTGAAGCCGGAATTTTTTAAACTCTTCTGGGCATTTATCCGTGAGGGCCAGTATAAAAGTCATCAGCACACAGAAACACGACCCGGCTTCTACCGGTTTAAGAATCCGGCGATTTCGGATTATCCGTATATGATCGAGCTGCTGACGCGGAATCAGTTGCGTATGCCGGAGAGTGTCCATTTGACCCCGCTTCCTGCCGGCGAAAATGTTTCCAGTTTGTCGGCCATTTTGTTGGATGAGACTTATTATCGCTTTATCGTGGACTCGCGGATACTCCTCTCCGGCATTCCTATAATTCCCGCCTACGCTCTGATTCCATTGAAGGCGCGCGCATGGCTCGATCTAACAGAGCGAAGAACTCGTGGTGATCCACAGGTAAAGGGCGATGACATTAAGAAACACCGGCACGATATCTTTCGGCTGTATCTAACTCTGGCGCCATCCGATCGATTTGATCTCCCCATGCTTTTGCGACAAGACTTGGCGCAATTCTTGGGCCATTTGCCGCCGGATTCCAGCGATTGGAACTCTATACGCAAAGCCGTTCAAGACGCCGCTTTACCTGGTCCCGAGGAAATCATCCAACAGTTTGGCAGGATGTTCGGGCTTGATTCGAAATCAGGTTCACAGGATGCGGTCAAAATAGGTTGAAGCGGAAATCGGATTGACTGAAATGAGCGATATTTCTTATAGGCTCTGTTATGGTCGCAAGGGTTCAATGTAATGAACAGAACACGACATCGTTTCATAGCTCGTGCCAAGGCTGTATTATTTGCGTATATAGATGCTTTGGCCGTCATTTTCATAATAACATCAGGCTTTGTTGTAGCCCTAAACTTTCTTAATGTGCCGATTAAAATGCTCTATTCGGAGCCAATCTTCATTGCAGCGCTATCTATCCTGTTTGCTGGCGCGCTATCTTTAAAGCCGCTGGATTTAATCCTTCAACCGAAATCCCTGAGATATGCTTTGGTCAATCCATCTGTAACATTTCTCATTGTGTCTCTTCTCCTGCTTTATGTAACAGTGCTCAGGATTTTTCATTTTAATGCGGAGGGAGCTGTTCTCAGTGTCCTTGTTTTGTTCCTTGGCGTGTTAATTCGACAAGCATGGCGATCATTTCCAGTTTTGTTCATTCCAGGAAAGTTCAATGACAGTGAAAAGCTGGATGTCCCCAAGGGGATGGAATGGATTTCAAAAGAAGAACCAGTCGAAACACTAGCTGCCGATCAGTTCAGCTATGCGGGTCTTGTGAGACGATTTGCCAAACTGATTCGCGATAGCAAATGCAAATCGTTTGGGCTGACAGGGGCTCATGGAAGTGGAAAAAGTTCCGTCGTCCGCATGGTGGAAAATGAATTAAAGAAGCATCCTTGTGCCCCATGGTTTGTTTATGCAGGCGTGTGGGGGAAGGACAGCGACTTGCTCCCGTCTTATATTTTGAGTGAAATAGTAAACCGGCTCCATTCTGAAGGAGTTGAAGTCCTTTCTCTTGCCTCATTGCCTGCTGATTACATGAAGGAAATAATGGGTAATGGGACATGGTTGTCTCGTTTCTTGGGATTATGTTTTGAGAACCAGCATGATTCACAATCTGTTCTTAAGCGGCTTGATCCAGTCCTTGACTCTGTTGGAAGACAACTCATCGTTGTCATTGAAGATGTGGATCGTTATTCGCCAGAACACGGAATGTCCGCTCTGTGTCGCCTGCTGGATGAGTTTCGTTTTGTTCGAAACGTGGGTTTTATATTCCTCAAAGGTCAGGAAACAAAAACCAGCATCGATTTCCATCGGCTTTGCGAACATACCGAGATGATGCCAACCCTTTCAGTTGATGCTTTGCAAAAACATTTGAATGATTTTATAGCGGCCTGTCTGGACATATCTGACAAGGATCATGTCATGTATCCCAATAGATATGATTTATTGCAGGTAGGTGTCAGCCGATGTCTTGGCAAAGAACTTTCAGGTGAAAACGTCTTTTGGTCGTCGATGGCTGTGATATCACATAGCCCGCGCAGTTTTAAGCATGCTTTACGACGCGCTTGGCGAATATGGGTGGAGATTCATGGAGAGGTGGATTTACTGGAGCTTATTGTATGGGCTCTTTTGCGCGAAGGCTGTCCTGTGGGATATGATTTCCTAAAAAATAACCTAAGTGAGCTGCGTGCAACCCATGTTCAAACTAAACCTGAAGAAAACAAGCAGGTCACAGAGATTCGCGCGAAAATATGTTCTCTGGATTTGTCGGAACATGAGAGGCTCGCTCTTAAAACTGCATTCACGCTGTTGGGCTTCAAGATATCTGTTTTTCATGAAGAATCCTTCTGTTCTGGTTGGGCGAGACAAAATATGCCAGAGGCAACACAAGGCCTTGCGTTAGCCTCGCCAACTGATTATTTCATGAGATTGGAAGCAGGAGGATTGAATCAGGGAGAAATTTTCGATCAGGAAGTCATTTGTGTCATTCGGGATTATTGTAAAAAACGAACAGTTTTGCTCCCTAAGAATTTGGTTAAGACACATGTTTGGGCTGCAAAAATCGAACAATTTGGGGCGCTTTTTGATACAGAAAGCCTTGTCGCTCTTATAGAAGATCATGTCAATGTAGCTGTTGATCAGTTCGGCGGAGCAGCCAGTGAAAGGACTAGTGGGTTTCGCGAGTTAAACAAGCTGATGACGGGTGGGGGGCATGGTGACGAAGTGCTTGGAGCAAGTATGCAAAGGATACTATTTCAAGCCGTTTCGGGTTCGCTGACGTTAGCTTATGATTTCTACTATTGGTATCGAAACAAAACAAGCGTATCGCAAAAGCAACTCCGAGATTTATGGGTTCAGAAGTTCCGATCCTTGGTCGAGGCTGACGATCTATATCTTTCCAAAGTTGTTAATCCATCGGTTCCCTACGCTTTGTATAATACCCTTCGCTGCGACGATCCGCATCCCTCATTCAACTCTGCGACTGATTGGCAATGGCTAGCTTCGTATCTTTGTATGGCAATGGAAGCATCGCCAGAAAGAATGGGACCCGACATTGCCCACCTATTTGTCAGAGATAATCGCTCAAGGCAACCTGTCGCGGCTTGGTTTAATTTCGATACACAGTACTTTGAAGAGATGTATGCTACAAAGGACCTGCGAGAAAAAATGGCTGCTCTGCTTTTGAAGTACGAAGAAGATCATCCTGGTGCTGATGAAATATCATTACGAATAAAACATGTATCGCATGCCCTGATGTCATATGTTGGGCATCAAACCTCCGAATTCAGAGCCTGAGGCAAAACCATGAATCAACCCCTCTTTAATCCCCCGTCTTTTCCAGCGGTTTCCATTCCACATTGGAGCCGATGTTGGGATTGAAGCTGGTTTGATCGGTCAGGATGTATTCGCCCGAGGAGTTGGCCCAGGCTTGATGGTAGCCTGATGGAAGCTCGACGGGGCGGCCTTCGAAGGGATTGTTATATTCGTCCACGCCGCGGATGTACTGGCTGAAATTTTTGTTGATGCGGTCCATGGAGGCCTGGCGATTTTCGAAGGCTTGCCGGTTCATGTCGGAGATTTCCTCGTGCACGCTCGAGATGTAGCGGCTGAGGGCTCCGGCGTTTCGGATCGATTGCATCTGGTTTTGAATCCATTGGGTTTGCACTTGGACAAAGGCGTTGAGCCATTGGGGGCTCAGGCGGAATGAAGAGACCATGGCTTGCAGCACGGGCGCATACGAATCGAGTTGTCCTCGCGGGGCGCGGAAGGAATACAGCCGCTCGGTGCTCCAGAGCGTCAAGGCCGGCATCGCGGGAAACGAACTGTATACGAGCACCAGGTAAATATCCTCGTCGAAGGGCTGTCCGCTGGATTCGTATTGAATGCGGACTTTGCCGGCTCTTACCGTTTTTTGCACTCCGGGTTCCTGGATGGTGGGCGCAACGGCTTGGGCAATCGCCGGCAGGTCTTCTTTTTGAACGATTCTGAGCCCGGCGACGTTGTTCCTGAATTGAGGAATCAATATGCGGCTCGTAAATTCCGCGGCGTCGGCCATCGGAGGCATGACGATGTTGCCCAGATAATTGTCGCCGATGCCGAACAGGCCGTAGCCGCCCTCCATCCAGGTGAAATTTTGACCGGGAAACAGCGATAAGACCGCCAAGCCGTTGGGGCTGGCAATGGTCATGGATGCGGTGGCCGGTATGACGTTATCCGCCCGCCATACGATGCCGCCCTGAGCGGTCCAGTCGGCTGGAACCAGCATGCGAAAAGCTTCGATATTATTGACCATCGGATCGTGAACGACGAGGGGTTTAAACTTCATGGGTTCGGCGGCGAAAGAAACGCTCGCGCCCAAGATCAGTTGAGCCAACGCCCTATTAAGCACCGGATGATTCATGACGCACCTCCATTCGACAAACCACGAACTTCAATATACGGTCTTACCGGTCGCTGGCGTTGTCAATGTCCCCGGCACGAAAGGTTCTTCCATCGTCGAGAGAAATGAGGTCCATCCAGCGGACTCTGTCGCCGCGTTCAAAGGCCAGGATACGTTCTTTTTCGGTGCGGTCCATGCCGCGGGTGAGGATTTCGTAGTGATAGGCCCGTCCGTTCGAAGCGCATCCGGAGGTGACGATTTTGCCTTTCATTTCACACATCGGCGCGATGAGGCGCGCGTAGTCCGGAAGGCCGGCATCGGCGGGCAGCTGGCCCGGTTGGAGGGCCAGGAAACTGAATTTAAAGACCTCGATGGATCGGAAAAGTTTTCGGTTCAGATAGGTCATGGCCGACGGCGCGTCCCAGATGCGGACTTCGTGGCACCAGGCGTAGCCGGCTTGCAGCAGCGGGCAGGTTTTATGATGCAGGCAAGGAGCGACGATGCGATGGGCGCCTTCCTGGGCCATCCAATTCCGAAGTCGTTCGATGCGGGTGGATGAGATTTGGGTGGCCGGTTCCAGGATGACCAGCAGGCCGGTCGGTTCCAGTCGATCCAAAGCGGATTGAACCCATTGGCGCAGATGGATGTCGTCGTGTTCGGAAAAAGTTTCGTTGAGGGCGAAGCTGGCGATGACGAGATCCCACCGGCCTTGATCGGGAGCTGGAATGGTCTTCAAATCGCCGGATATGGTCTGCAAAACCGCCTTGGGCCAGAGCGATGGTTGCTCGTCGAAGATGCGGCGAAGGAGGTGCAAGCCGGAATCGGATTGATCCAACGCCGTGATGGCGACTTCGCGCTCGACGCCTATTTGCGCGGCGGCGAGCGTCGCGGCGCCGAGTCCGGCGCCGAGATCGAGGACGCGGCAGGCTCGATCCCGGGGCATGGCCGAGGGAAGTCGTTGCAGGCATTCGTGCAGGACCCGGCCGGTTCGGACGAAGCTTTGCGGAAAGAAAAAGAGCCCATAGGCCAGTTGGGCGAGCGGATGATCGGCATAGCCGCCGAAGCCCGGAGCTCTTTCTACGGTAAACAAATCGCTGAGCCGTTGGACGTCCGGCAGAAGCTGGTCGAGGCATTCCAGGGGATTGGGGTTCTTCAATACTCGAACGCATTCGCGCAACCACCACTGTTCGAGTTCGTCGGGATAGGGGGGAGAAATCATGGCTTAGGGTTGCAGCGCTGACCAAAGTTGAGGGAGGGTGTCGGCATGAGGCGCCCGGACATAAAAGCTTTCGCCGCCGTCCGCGACGGTGCGCACGAGCATGGTCTTCCAGGGGCGGTAATAATAGCCGGGGCTGGTGCGGGGCGCTTCCTGGCGGAAATTGTCCGGCAGTTCGACCAAATCGCAGACCAGCGTCGCGAAATGGCGAATGCTTCGGCCTTCGGATTGGGCCACGTTTCGCACCATGGCAAGCGCTTTCAGGTAAACCTCGGGACCCATGATGGAGCTGCCGAAGTTCATGACCACGCCGCCTTCGAGGCGTTCCATGACGTGGGTATACTTCAAAAAGTCGGTGTAACTGCTGGCCCCGTAGGCTGCTCCATTGCAGTTGGGATGCTCGTGAACGATGTCGTACCCGATTCCAACATGAATCGTAACAGGAATGCCGAGACGATATCCGGCCGCCAACACGCTGATCTCGCGATGAGGTAGCGAACCTTCTTCGATGGCCCGTCCGGCGGCATAGCCCATGCCAAGATCTTCGGCGGCGGCTTGCGAGACGATCTCGTTGATGTCGCCGGTTTCCTTCCAGAGACCGAATTGTCCGTCGGCGATGTAGTGCGCCACGCTTTCGGTGGTGGCGCCGATCAGCGCCAGTTCATAGTCATGAATCAGTCCGGCGCCGTTCATGGCCAGGCAGGAAATGTAGCCTTTTTCCATGAGGTCGATCAGGTAGCGTTGAACCCCGGAGCGCAGGACATGTGCGCCCATCATCAGAACGATGGAAGCTTTTTTGTCGCGAGCCTTTCGGATGCGGTTGGCCACGGCTCGGATCGACGGCAGTTGGACCGGAACTTTTTGAAGAGGTCGAATAACGCTCAAATCCAGGTCGTGAGTTCGCTCGCCCAGCGGACGGACGGTCAGCTTCGAGAGATCGAAGAGTTCTTCTTTTGGCGAGGTCTTCTTCATATCGGAGCCGTTATTGCAGAAGCGACGTAAGGTGTCGATAAAGAGTTGTGGGGCCGATGAAGCTCTTGTTGCCGATGATGGTGCAGGCTATGGCGCCCGTTACGTTGCCGATGAAGCCCACGGCGTCCATCGGGATTTTACGCGCCACGCAGGGGGCGGTGATGGCCAGCACCGAATCCCCGGCGCCAATGCGGTCGACGATCTTGATGGAGAACGGCGGGATCTCGTGAAAGCCCGTCTCCTTGCTGTAGGTGATGCAGCCGCTTTTGCCGCGGGTGATCAGGAAGGCCGGACACTGGAGGCGTTGGGCGGTCGATGAAATCAGCTCGCGCACGTCGGCCCGGTCGTTCTTTGTATCCAGCCGGATTTCCGGCTCGCCCAATTCGATGTAATCCATGCGCGGATACTTCGAAATGGTGTTAAAGCCCCGATTGCCGGCGTTGGTTTGCGTGCAAACCGCCAGGAATTTGGCCTTTTCGCAAACGGTGGCGATGGCTTTGGACGTCATCAGGCCGTGCCCGTAGTCGGCGACGATCACGACATCGTATTGGGGCAGCAGTTCCTCGAGCTTGGCGCAGAAGGCGGCTTCCTCCGGGGTCGTCAGCTCCTCGTTTTGCATGATGTAGATTTCGAAGAGTTTGACCGGCAGATACGATTCGACAAACCGGCGTTTGACGATGGTGGGCGATTGGGCTTTCTTTAGAAACACCGGGCGAACATTGGGATTTAATTTGGAGCGAATGACGTCTTCGTGCGAATCGATTTCGCCCAGCATGGTCAGGATGCCCACCTGATTGCAGAAGTTGGACACATGATTGGCAATGGCCAGAACACCGCCGGCATATTGTTCCGTGGTCAGGTGGCGGGCGGCCATGACGGGATCCTTGTTGGCCTTGGCCATCACCGCGCAGAATTGATATTCGTCGATAATGGTTTCGCCGACAACCAATACGCGAAGATCGCGTATGGATTGCAGGTAATCCACGATTTCTTCGGCGGAATACTTCTGCCGGAATTCGGTCAGGAAATTTTGGGTTTCCGTGGAGAAAATGTCGAGGTAACGGTTGATCAGGGTCGTGGCGCTGTAGGTTTCTTCCTCGGTCAGGACGAGATGCCCGCCGTTTTTCTCGACCGCGCTTTCTTCCAGGCGAATGGCATCCGTGAAATCCCGTTTGCCTTTGCCGCGGACGACGCCTTTGACGTAAAGATCCGGCTTGAGAAGATCGATGATCTCGACGGCTGTGGGCCATTTGTTGATGGCCACAAAATTGACGCATTCCAAAGAGGCCAGTGCTTCGGCGCGAAGATTGTCGGTGAAAGCGGGACGGTGGGGGCCTTTGTCGACAAATTCGTCCGGCGTGATGGTAACCACCAAGACATCTCCCAACCGGCGCGCCGATTCGAGGTGTTTGATGTGTCCTATGTGCAGAAGATCGAATACGCCATGACAATGGACGATGGTCTTGTCCTGCGATTTCAGTTCTTCAACGGCCTTAACCAGGTTTTCGAGCCCCAAAATTTTGTGGGAACTCATTCGTTTTGCCTCGCAAGAATTGATCTTTCAAACAAGCCGTATTCTTAACCTCCTCTCGATGGCGGTCAAGTCCGGATGTGCTTTAAATCGAGTATTTTGAGGGCTTTTGATCGGTTCGGGTCATGAGACGGGCAATATTTGCCTCAGACTTGCGAACGGATCAGGAAAAAGTCGTTAAGGTCATTACTAAAACCTTTTGCAGGTGTACTTATATTTCCGTATTTCCGGCATTAAAGCCGATGAGCGTCTCCGGCGCCGGAACTGCTAGACACGATGGAAGAAAATGCAGCTCGCCCTGGGGTTTCTGTGGAACGATCGAAAGGGGGAAGGGGGGAGGTGTAGTTGTTTAGTGTTTTTAGGCATGGCGAACAAGGATGGTCGTGAGACAAACCGATACAACCAAGTATGTTTTTGGGGGGATGAGGTTGAGCCGTCTAATGCGATCAGGTCTACTTTTCGCCGCGTCGGCTTTTATGGCTCCTGCTCTTGCCTTGGCCGCTTCGGAGATTTCCATCCTCGGAACGAATATGGCTGAAATAGTCGATGGGGATACTTCTCCCAGCTATGACGACGGAACTCATTTCGGCGCAACCAACCTGGCCAGCGGCTTCAAGGATCACGTCTATACGATCACTAATTCGGGCACGACGGATTTGACGATCGGCAGTGTGACCACCGCGGGGGCCGCCCGAAGCAACTTCATCCTGATCGACGGTCCCGGAACGCCTATTCCGTCGCATGGAACGACCACCTTCACCATTCGTTTTCGCCCTAGCACTACCGGCAATCGGAATGGCTCGATCACCGTCAACAATAACGACGCGGATGAAGGCGTTTATAATTTCAGCGTGCGCGGCATCGGCGCGGATTGCGAGATGGCGTTGTTGGGGACCAATGGGGCCGGGGTTGCGGATGGCGATACGACGCCGTCCACCGCCGATGGCACGGATTTCTACTCGGTGCGGGTTTTTGGCGGCACGAGGGACCATGAGTTTACGATTGCCAACTCCGGCGCGGCGACTTTGAATATCGGCGAAATTACCAACGGCGGACCTCATGCCGACGATTTTGTTTTGGTGGACCCTCCGGCATCGACCGTAATTCCCGGAGAGTCCACCACGTTTAGCCTGCGCTTCGATCCGCTGGCAACGGGCGTCCGGACTGCAACGGTTCACATCGTGAACGACGACCAATCCGAAAGCGATTACAGCTTCCGGGTGCGGGGAACCGGCGTCGAACCGGAGATTGCCGTGCTTGGCACTAATCGGGCGCCGATCGTCGACGGCGAGACGAGCGTGAGTTCGGCGGCGGGAACGGCCTTTGGTTCGACGCGGGTTTATGGGGGGGCGGTAAATCGCACCTTCTACATCACGAATTCCGGCACGATGGCGTTGTCTATTTCGGATGTCACCGTCGATGGGGCTCATCCGGACGATTTTATTGTAACGGGTTGGCCTTCTTTTAGCGTAGCGGTCGGCGTGGCGACCACCTTCACCATTCAGTTCGATCCTTCCGCCTTGGGCGATCGCAGCGCCGTGGTGCATGTTCTCAACGACGATGCCGACGAGGCGGATTACGATTTTGCCGTGCAAGGCACGGGCGTGGAACCGGAGATCGCGGTGCTCGGGACCAATGAAGCTTTGATTGCCGCGGGCGATGTGACGCCGGATGGAGCGGACGGAACGGATTATGAAGACGTCCGAGTGACCGGCGCGACCGTGGATCGCATCTTTACGGTGACCAACTCCGGGACAATGGCTCTGACGATTTCCGGAGTAACGACCAACGGAACGAATCCCGACGACTTTAGGATTACCAGCGGCCCGGCCTCGACGGTCGCTGTCGGCGCCAAGACGACCTTTACCGTGCAGTTCGATCCTTCTGCCTTGGGTGCTCGCAGCGCCGTGGTGCATGTCCTCAATGACGATGCCGACGAGTCGGATTACAATTTTACCGTGCAGGGCGCGGGCGTGGAGCCGGAGATTGCGGTGCTGGGAACCAACGGGGCCGTGGTGACCGACGGCGATGCGACGCCCAGCGCAGCGGACGGAACCGATTATGGAGACGTCCGGGTGACCGGCGCGACCGAGGACCGGATCTTTACGGTGACCAATTCCGGGGCCATGGTGCTGACCCTTTCCGGAGTGACGACCAACGGGACGAATCCCGGCGATTTTCATATCACAAGTGGTCCGGCCCCGACGGTGGCGGCGGGAGACAAGACGACCTTTACCGTGCGATTCGATCCGTCGGTGTTGGGCGCGCGCAGCGCCGTGCTGCATGTGCTGAGCGACGACGTGGACGAAACGGATTATACTTTCGCTGTGCAGGGTACGGGCGTGGAGCCGGAAATCGCGGTGCTGGGGACCAACGGAGCGACGATCGTCGATGGCGATGCGACCCCGAACACGGCGGATGGAACGGATTACGGAAGCGTTCGGGCGACCGGCGCGACCGTGGACCGCATCTTTACGGTGACCAATTCTGGGACGATGGCCCTGACGATTTCCGGGGTGACGACCAATGGGACGAATCCCAGTGACTTTATCGTAACCGGCAGCCCGGCCTCGACCGTGGCGGCAGGCGCCAAGACAACCTTTACCGTGCGGTTCGATCCTGTTGCCTTGGGCGCGCGCAGCGCGGTCATTCATGTGTTGAGCGACGACGTGGACGAGTCGGATTACACCTTTACCGTGCAGGGCTCGGGCGTGGAGCCGGAAATTGCCGTGCTGGGAACCAATGGGGCGGCGATCGCCGCTGGCGATGCGACGCCGAACGCGGCGGATGGAACCGATTACGGAGACGTCCGAATGACGGGCGCGACCCTGGATCGCATCTTTACTGTGACTAACTCCGGGACGATGGCTCTGACCCTTTCGGGCGTGACGACCAATGGAACGAATCCCGACGACTTTCTTATCACAAGCGGCCCGGCCGCCACGGTGGCGGCAGGCGCCCAGACGACCTTCACCGTGCGGTTCGATCCGGCGGTGTTGGGCGCTCGCAGCGCGGTGATTCATGTCTTGAGCGACGATGTGGACGAAGCGGATTATACCTTCACTGTGCAGGGCACGGGCGTGGAACCGGAGATCGCGGTGCTCGGGACCAATGGAGCCTTGATTGCCGCCGGCGATGCAACGCCGGACGGGGCGGACGGAACGGATTACGAAGACGTTCGGGTGACGGGCGTCACGGTGGACCGCATCTTTACGGTGACCAACTCCGGTACGATGGCTCTGACGATTTCAGGAGTGACAACGAACGGGACTGATCCCGATGACTTTATCGTTACGAGCGGCCCGGCCTCCACGGTGGCCGCCGGGGCGAAGACGACCTTTACCGTGCGGTTCGATCCGTCCGCCTTGGGCGCACGCAGCGCGGTGGTGCATGTGCTGAACGACGATGTGGATGAAGCGGATTATACCTTCACCGTCCAAGGCACGGGAGTGGAGCCCGAAATCGCCGTGCTGGGAACCAACGGAGCGGCGATCGTCGACGGCGATGCGACTCCGAGCGGGGCGGATGGAACAGATTATGGAGACGTCCGGGTGGCGGGCGCCACGGTGGATCGCATCTTTACTGTAACTAACTCCGGGACGATGGTTCTGACGATTTCCGGGGTAACGACGAATGGGACGAATCCCGACGATTTCATTGTCACGAGCAGTCCGGCTTCGACGGTGGCGGCAGGCGCCAAGACGACTTTCACCGTTCGGTTCGATCCGTCGGTGTTGGGCGCGCGCAGCGCCGTGGTGCATGTGCTAAGCGACGACGTGGACGAGTCGGATTACACCTTCACCGTACAGGGTTTAGGTGTGGAACCGGAAATTGTTGTGCTGGGAACCAACGGAGCGGCGATCGCCGACGGCGATGCGACTCCGAGCGGGGCGGATGGAACCGATTATGGAGATGTCCGGGTGACGGGCGCCACGGTGGATCGCGTCTTTACGGTAACCAACTCCGGAGCGATGGCGTTGACGATTTCCGGGGTGACGACGAATGGGACGAATCCCGGAGATTTCATTGTCACGAGCAGCCCGGCCTCGACCGTGGCGGCAGGCGCCAAGACAACCTTTACCGTGCGGTTCGATCCTGTTGCCTTGGGCGCGCGCAGCGCGGTCATTCATGTGTTGAGCGACGACGTGGACGAATCGGATTACACCTTTACCGTGCAGGGCTCGGGCGTGGAGCCGGAAATAGCCGTGTTGGGAACCAATGGGGCGGTAATCGTTGCCGGCGATATAACGCCAATCGGAGCGGACGGAACCGATTATGGCGACGTCCGGGTGACGGGCGTGACGATGGACCGGATCTTCACGGTAACCAACTCCGGGGCAATGGCTCTTACGATTTCCGGGGTAACGACGAACGGAACGAATCCCGGCGATTTTGTGGTGACCAGCGGCCCGGCCTCCACGGTGGCGGCAGGCGCCCAGACGACTTTTACCGTGCGGTTCGATCCGTCCGTGTTGGGCGCTTGCAGTGCGGTGGTTCATGTCCTGAGCGACGATGTGGACGAATCGGATTATACCTTCACTGTGCAGGGCTTGGGCGTGGAGCCGGAAGTTGCCGTGTTGGGGCTTAATGGAATTTTGATCGCCGCCGGCGATGCGACGCCGAGCGGGGCGGACGGCACCGATTATGGGGATGTCCGAATGACGGGGGCCATGGTGGATCGAGTCTTTACGGTGACGAACTCAGGGACTATGGCGTTGACGATTTCAGGAGTGACAACGAACGGGACTGATCCCGACGACTTTATCGTCACGAGCGGCCCGGCCTCCACGGTGGCCGCGGGGGCGAAGACGACCTTCACCGTGCGGTTCGATCCCTCGGCCTTGGGCATGCGCAGCGCGGTGGTGCATGTGCTGAGCGACGACGTGGATGAATCGGATTATACCTTCACCGTCCAAGGCACGGGGGTGGAGCCCGAAATCGCCGTGCTGGGAACCAACGGAGCGGTGATCGTCGATGGCGATGCAACGCCGAGCGGGGCGGACGGAACCGATTATGGAGACGTCCGGGTGACGGGCAGCACGGTGGATCGGATCTTTACCGTGACCAATTCCGGTTCCATGTCTTTGACTATTTGGGGGGTGACGACCAACGGAACAAATCCCGACGACTTCATTATTACCAGCAGTCCGGCCTCGACCGTGGATGCCGGAGCGAAGACCACCTTTACCGTGCGGTTCGATCCGTCCGCTTTGGGCGCGCGCAGTGCGGTGGTGCATGTGCTGAGCGACGACGTGGATGAAGCGGATTACACCTTCACCGTGCAGGGCGCGGGCGTGGAGCCGGAGATGGCGGTGCTGGGGACCAACGGCGCCGTGATCGTTGCCGGCGATGCGACGCCGAGTACGGCGGACGGAACCGATTATGGAGACGTCCGGGTGACCGGCTCGACGGTGGACCGCATCTTTACCGTGACCAATTCCGGGACCATGTCTTTGACGATTTCGGGGGTGACGACCAACGGAACGAATCCCAGCGATTTTCTTATTACAAGTGGTCCGGCCCCGACCGTGGCGGCGGGCGCCAAGACGACCTTTACCGTGCGATTCGATCCCTCGGTCTTGGGCGCGCGTAGCGCGGTGGTGCACGTCTTGAGCGACGATGTAGACGAGTCGGATTATGCCTTTACCGTGCAGGGTCTGGGCGTGGAGCCAGAGATCGCGGTGCTGGGAACCAACGGCGCCGTGATCGCCGACGGCGATGCGACACCGAACGCGGCGGATGGAACCGACTACGGAGACGTCCGGGTGACGGGCACAACCGTGGACCGGATCTTCACCGTGACCAACTCCGGCGCGATGGTGTTGACCATTTCCGGTGTGACGACCAACGGAACGAATCCCAGCGACTTTATCGTGACCAGCAGCCCGGCCTCGACGGTGGCGGCCGGAGCCAAGACCACTTTCACCGTGCGGTTCGATCCGTCCGCCTTGGGCTCGCGCAGTGCGGTGGTGCATGTGCTAAGCGACGACGTGGACGAAGCGGACTACACCTTCACCGTGCAAGGCACAGGCGTGGAGCCGGAGATCGCGGTGTTGGGAACCAACGGAGCCGTGATCGCCGACGGCGATGCGACCCCGAACGCGGCGGACGGCACGGATTATGGGGATGTTCGAATGACCGGGGCGACGGTGGACCGGACCTTCACCGTGACCAATTCCGGCGCGATGGCCTTGACGATTTCCGGCGTGACGACCAACGGCACGAATCCCGACGACTTCATCGTTATGAGCAGTCCGGCCTCGACCGTGGCAGCGGGGGCCAAGACGACCTTTACCGTCCGGTTCGATCCGTCTGTCTTGGGCGCGCGCAGCGCCGTGCTGCATGTGCTGAGCGACGACGTGGACGAAGCCGATTACAACTTCACCGTCCAAGGCACAGGCGTGGAGCCCGAGATTGCCGTGTTGGGGACTAACGGGACCGTCATCGCTTCCGGCGATGCGTCACCGAGCGCGGCGGACGGCACGGACTTTGGCGAGGTCCGAACGTTTAATGTGACGGTGGACCGGACCTTCACCGTGACCAACTCCGGGGCGATGGCGTTGACGATTTCGGGCGTGACGACCAATGGGACAAATCCCGGCGACTTCATGATCGTCAGCAGTCCGGCCTCGACGGTGGCGGCGGGGGCGAAAACAACCTTAACCGTCCGGTTCGATCCGTCGGTGTTGGGCGCGCGCAGCGCCGTGGTGCATGTTTTGAGCGACGACGTGGACGAGTCGGATTACACCTTCACCGTGCAAGGCACGGGGGTGGAGCCGGAGATCGCCGTGCTGGGAACCAACGGAGTCTTGATTGCCGACGGCGATGCGACGCCGAATGCGGCGGACGGAACCGATTACGGGGATGTTCGAATGACGGGCTCCACGGTGGATCGCACCTTCACGGTGACCAACTCCGGCACGACCGTGCTGAACGTGTCGGGTGTGACGACGAATGGAACGAATTCCGGCGACTTCTTTGTGACCAGCGGCCCGGCTTCCACCGTGGCGGCAGGCGCCCAGACAACCTTTACCGTGCGCTTCGATCCTTCGGCTTTGGGCGCGCGCAGCGCGGTGCTTCATGTCCTAAGCGACGACGCCGATGAAGCGGATTATGATTTTACGATTCAAGGCACAGGCGTAGAACCGGAGATCGCGGTGCTGGGAACCAACGGAGTCTTGATCGCCGATGGCGATGCGACGCCCAGCACGGCGGACGGCACCGATTACGGAGACGTCCGGGTGACCGGGGCGACCGTGGACCGGACCTTTACCGTGACCAACTCCGGGACGATGGTGCTGACCATTTCCGGTGTGACGACCAACGGAACGAATCCCAGCGACTTTATCGTGACCAGTAGCCCAAGTGCGACCGTGGCCGCGGGAGCCAAGACCACTTTCACTGTGCGGTTCGATCCGTCCGTCTTGGGCGCGCGCAGCGCCGTGGTGCATGTGCTAAGCGACGACGTGGACGAAGCGGACTACAACTTCACCGTGCAAGGCACGGGCGTGGAGCCGGAGATCGCGGTGTTGGGAACCAACGGAGCGGTGATCGCCGACGGCGATGCGACCCCGAGCGCGGCGGACGGCACGGATTATGGGGATGTGAGAATGACCGGGGCGACGGTGGACCGGACCTTCACCGTGACCAACTCCGGCGCAATGGTCTTGACGATTTCGGGGGTGACGACCAACGGAACGAATCCCGACGACTTCATCGTTATGAGCAGTCCGGCCTCGACCGTGGCAGCGGGGGCCAAGACGACCTTTACCGTCCGTTTCGATCCGTCGGCGTTGGGCTCGCGCAGTGCGGTGGTGCATGTGCTTAGCGACGACGTGGACGAGTCGGATTACAATTTCACCGTGCAGGGCAC